>JAABUS010003403.1_pt1 | contig 25962 bp, 19 predicted proteins | sample 5560161 | NCBI WGS metagenome assembly JAABUS01 (sample SAMN10711885, study PRJNA513376) | rock metagenome | isolation source: Antarctica rocks | place: Antarctica: Victoria Land, Trio Nunatak nord | collected 2016-01-04
TGCTGTGGGTCATAAACGCAGGAAGATAGAAGCAAAATAAAAATCAGTTTTAGTTTTAATTTTATCATGTAAATTCATTACTATAGGTTCATAAACGGACGTAAGCCTGTGATTTTAATAAACTAAAAATAAGTTTAAACAACTTCAAAGCTAACAATCTGGTTAGTGTATTTACCCTTTCCAGTTTATTCAATGTTAATTCTTGTGACTATAGATGATAAATACTATAAGAAGCTTCGTTTCTAATTTTTAATCGTACATCTTAAATTTCACAAGCACTAAATAAAAAAAGAATAAACACTTAGACGTAATTGTAAATCAAAATAAAGGTCTCAATTTTGATACGGTTTGTGCTTTTAAAAAATCAGATACGCTATTATAAATAAGCGGAAAACGTAAAGGCCACGCTCCCGACTTAGAAATAGACGAAAAATAGTCAAAGGAGAGATTATTAGCCCAAACTTCAGTCCAAAATCTTTGATGATTTGCACTAAACTGAGCACTAAATATACTAGGAACTCCAACATTGCCATAAAAATTTGCATTCCCTATCATTCTTGCTTGTAGTATATGGCCATATTCATGTTGCAGCAGAGTATAATTGCTATTTAACGAATAAGTGCCTTTCGGGACAAGGATTCCTCTCCCCGGCAAAGTTATACCATCATCTCCTGTCAATCGAGTAGTTTCATAAACATCAGCACCATGAAAATCTCCGGCATACTTTCCACTTATTTTCCCATATCCTACTACATCACCATTTGCTCCAAAACTTCCAGATAAATCAAATTTAGCCTCGCCAGTAAAGAAATTCGCACCTTTAAGTAAAGAATTAATACCTCCAAATACTCCTCCGGTAACACCGCCTGCTAAGCCTTGTCCAAGTCCAGATTTAAATCCAGCCCCTAATGATTCACCGAAAGACCCTCCTCCTAAAGCAGTATTTCCTATCCCGCTTACAAATCCATTCGTAAATCCGGCTGCTGTCCCCGTAGCTGCACCTGCTATAAATCCGGTAGATGAAACTCCTGCGGCTGTTCCCATAAACCCCACACCAAAGCTTCCCCCTGCCATTGATACGTTTACACCTGCTCCAATACCCGCCCCCAAAACCCCTGCTGCTGCGCCAACCCCAAAATAACCCAAACCTTTCCAACTGAATTGTGCGCCATGTGCCAGCCAATTACTAACCCCTCCAATCAAAGCCGGAATAAACCATATAAATTCCCCATCCTTATCCACCCGGCTTAACGGGTTGTTCATCACATACCCGTACCGGTTAAAGTTCTGCGTACTGGACGGGTCCTGTACAAAGTTGTCCGGCGAAAGGAAACGGTGCAGCATCGGGTCGTAGAGCTTGCCATTCATGTGGATTAAGGCAACACCGAATAAATGTTCGTGGCCCGTATAGCCACGGTCTAAGATCACAAACGCCGTCAGCGGGTTGCCGTTGCCATCTGTCAACTTTACAATATTTCCCCAGGCATCGAACTGTCGCTTTTCGGCAATATTGCCGTTTGCATCGGTAATCATTAAAATACTGCCCAGGTGGTCGCGGTGTAGGAAATACAGGTTTTGGGCCACAGCCGCAGAAGTATGCACTTCTTTCCAAATAGCAGGCGCGCTGTAAGCATCGCCGCCCAGGTAGAAAACAAAACTGGTCGAGCCTGCCTGCGTATCGTTAACAATTTCCATACTGCCGTCTTCACTGTAGAGTTTGCGGTATCGGCGCAGCAGCTTGTCGGCAGTGGTGTCGCCGTAATACATGGCCGACCTGCCTTCGGCCGCATTGTACTGAAAGCTGACCTTTTCTTTGCCCTGTTCGGCTATTTCTACCGGGCTTTTAAAAGCATTGTAACTGATCTGCTGCAAGGGCCTGCTTTTGTACCAGGTATAAGCCGTTGCCGTTACATTGTTAAGGCCTGTTTGCCGGTAAGAATTCCCGCTATAGGCATAATTGCCTAAGTTGCTGTTGCTGGCAATGCGCCCCCGGCCATCGTAGGTTTGGTTCTGGTTGCTGTTGTTATCGTTAAAATTGGTCAGTCGGTCCAGGTTATCGTAGGAAAAGTTCTCGTTCCAGGAAAAGGCGGTATTGCTTCGGCTGTTGAGGTTGCCGCGCTGGGCATCAAAACTGTAGCCCAACTTCATCAGCAGGGCAGCGTTACTTCCCAAGCGGTCCGTTTTAATTTCCTGCGGCATCCCGTACTGATCGTATGTGCTGGTTTCTTTCAGCGCAGATCCCAGCAAGGCGGTAGTTACCTGCCCGCGAGCATTGAGCGCGCTAACATTCCAGATGTTATTGCCACTATTGTCGCTGATGCTTTTAAGTTCACCATATTGGTAGTTATTGGTGAGCGTTTTACTAGCCATTTTGTTATTGAGCTTGTTTTTAGCATCAGAAGCTTCGGTGCTTACCCTACCATAACTGTCATAGGTTAACGTTTTAGCAAAGCGCGCGTTGGTGTTATCTTCGACCGTGCTGAGTGGGCGTTTGTAGCTGTCGTAAGAATAAGTGTAAACCGCATTGTTGCCATCCGTATTGGTCAGGTTCAGTGAGGTAAGCAATTTGGATGCACCGTCATAAGTGTACGAATAACTCATATCCGTATTGTCGCCCTGCACCCTTTTACTTTGCAGTTTGCCGTTGGCATCGTAGGTATAAGCGGTGCTTCCTTTAGGGGTAGTTTCTGCTGTTACATCTCCAAAATCATTATAAGTGTAAGTATAAACACCTGCTGAGGGGTCAGTGAGTTTGGTTTTACGGCCCCAGCCATCCTGCTCGATGCTTTGCGCGGAGCCGCCCAGGTCATCTGATTTCAGGTTACCGTTAGCAAAGTAGGTGTTACTAATGGTGCCACCCGGATCCTGCGTGCTGATGACATTGCCCAGCGCATTTTTGGTCGTAGTTACCGATTTGGTACCGTCGTTGACCGTTGCACTAAGGCCACTGTAGCTAATATTCGTATTCTTCCCGGTAAAAGAGGTCGTTTGTTTGACCCTTCCATATTCGTCATAAGCAGTTGTGTTCCACTGGTTATAGCTGCCGCTGATGGCCGGCTCGCTTTCACCGGTCGGCCTGTCGTAAATATCATACTGGTAGGCTTTACCAACGATCTGGCCCAGAACGTCTTTTGACTTGACCTCCATCGTTTTACCCAGCGCGTTCACCGTGGTAGCTTTCTGACTTCCCTCGTCATCGGTTTCGATAATGAGCATATTAGAGCCGGACTTTTGGTAGGTCCTGTATGATTTATTATTAAGGTAATCCGTAGTCTGGGTAAGCCTTCCCCACTCATCATACGCGTTAGAGGTGGATAATCCGTAAGGATCAGTCTTGGTAAGCAGGTTCCCGGTAGAAGCATCATATTGGAACTGGGTTTCCATCCCTTCGGCATCCGTCGCTTTGGTCATGAACCTGCCGGTTGCATCATACTGCATCTGTGTGGCCCGCTGGGCACCAGAAGTAGTGGAAATGGTTTTGCTGGTCACATTTCCGTAACCGTCATATTGCAGCGTCTCGGTCAAAAAGGCCGTATTGTTCCCTTTTCTTTTGACCTGCGTAGGCAAACTTCCGCTATAGCTATACTGCTCTTCACTGGCATAGCTGTCGGAGCCATTGGTCAAGGTCGTTTTCTTGGTCAGAGGCCTGCCAACGTAGTACGAACCGCCACTACTGTTATCATAAGTGATTTCCGTCGTTTTAGAGCCATCCCCGGAAAAGTTATTGAATTCCTTACTGACGTTGTAGTAGCTGTCGTACGTAAACGTTTGCAAAGTGCCTGTGCCGCTGAGCAGGTCCTTCGTACCCACCGAGGTTGGCATATTGATAAAGACCTTACTGGGTAACAACTGTGTTTGATAGGTATAATCCGTCCGGGTAATGTAATCACTTGAAGTAGCACTATCATTTGTCCCTGCCACCGGATTATTGATCTGGGCAATAAAAGTTCCGTCGTTGGAGCTTGCTGAAAAACCGGCCTGTAACGTAATGGATTGGGATGCTATAACCGTTTGGGCAGTAGTCGAAGGAACCGATAAGGTGATATCGGCTGGAAGTGGGGGGGTGTCTTTGATGGCCGCAGTTATGTATGCACTTTTAGCTATGAATGACCGAAATGGCGCACCTCTCAAATCCGGGTTGAACATACTGATTGTAAAAAGCCGGTTGGGGTCTGAATAATTTTCGTGCCAGTTACTCCTCGTTACCTCGCTAAAGCCTAAAAAGCCTATTCCCTCGGTATTGCTGACTGCGCCTTTATATCCAAATATCTGCTTGATCTCAGAGCTATTGTAACTTCTGCGTACCGCGCTCACTACTTTCAAGCCCGGAGCAAGCTGGATATCGATATTGGGAAAAGTCTGATTATAGCCGCTTTCGTAGATCTGTATGTCGCTGCTGGAGGGATCAGGCTGCAGGTTCTTATAGTCAATGTAATGCGTAACGCCATCCTGGTTAACAGAATTTACAAGCGCATCTGTCCTGAGGTCCTTTTGAAACTTGAACCAGCTTAAGCTGTTATCGCTCATCATAGCCAGCTCCAAACTGTAATTAGGTTTTTCCGATGTTAGAAAGACAGGAATTGGATAATGGATCAGCGTAGTAGTCTGGGTAACGGTACGGTTGAAAGTAAAAGTCGGTGCAGATTGGGCAGAAGCGATTCCGGAGTTGTGAAAAATACTTAAGCTTATAGACCCCTGTTTACTTCCATCTTTGGTTTGTGCCTGTAGGGAAATCATATCGGTTTTACCGTCGCCATTGATGTCGCTCGGTATAATATTCCAAGTAGTCAGATTACCCCCTGAATAAGTGTTCGCGTTATAGCTGAAAGGGAAGTTTTGCTCATACTTTAAAAACTCCTTACCGGTAGATAAAAACACTGCGAAAAGCCGGTTTTGAGGAGAAGTGGTGCTGGTTGGAAACATGATGTCTGTTTTTCCGTCACCGTTGTAGTCCCCAAATAAAGCAGGGTAATTCGTTGTTATACGCGGATCATTAGTCTGCTGCCAGAGCTGGGTAAGATTATTGTTCTCATCCAGTCCGTACACATACATCACGCCGGCAGATATATGGACAATGTCGGTCTTACCATCACCGTTAACGTCAGCCGCATACAGCTTATCGCTACCACTTAAAGATTTGGTCAGGGAACCCACTAGCTGAACAAAGTTTGAACCCAGCCTTCGATCAAGGTTTATAAAGTGAACAGAAGAAGTGGTGACATTATTATATTGCGGATTACAGCCACTACCATTTGTTATTTGATTATATGGCCTGTTCACTGCAATAACATCTGTCAGCCCATCGCCATTGAAATCTCCGGAAATGAATTGCCGGGGAATTTGAACTTTTTTATACTCATTAGTACATGTAGAGTAATACTGGTAGTTTGCAGTACTCCATAGCTTATTATACTGTGCGTAAACGGGAGTAACTGTACCAGCAGAATTAACTTCAAACTTAACATTGTAATCGCTATCGTACTTAACCAGTACGAAGCCCTGGCCTGAGAGCATTTTGTTATTTTGGGTCAGCCAAGTAACCGGAAAAATCTCTTCAAAGGTGCCGGTATTAATTTCGCTTCCGAACTGGGTATAAGGCGTAGCCGAGTTAGGGTCCCAGAATGCCCAGATCTTGTTTTTTGCTGTTGGGTAAAGGATAAAATCCATGGTGCCATCACCAGTAAAATCACTGGTGATCACGCTGGCGTTGCTCTGGGAAATACCCCCAACGCTCAGATTGGATATCCCGCTATAAACGGCGTTTGAGGCGGTGTTGGCATAACTAAAATTAACCGGTTCAAAGCTTTTGGTTTTATCGCCGCTCTTTTCCGTAATACTGACCAAGCGTTCGTAAAACAAAGAAGAAACCTGGTCGTATGCCAGGACATAATTGCGGTAAGCCGCGCCGTTAGCTACAACATTAATTTCACTCAGAATTTTCGTGCGGAAGAAACAAACTCCCCCAATATAGGTCTGCTCGTTACGCTGCCGGTTTTGATAAACAAAGTTAATTTGGTTTAAGGCCGTTGCCGTGCCTATGGCACCGTAACTGATCTGCGAGATGGCTATGGTATTGTTATCCTGCAAGTAGGTATAGCTGGTACGAATACCAAGCGGGTTATCGGTATAGCTAAGTGCCCAATCTGTTGATGTTTTGGAGTCCGTACTATACCCGTAATTGGCGATAGAACCATCTGGATAATCTACTTCAAAATAATTTGAGCCAGACCCCGAATTTCCATGGGAAATAATTTTCAGGTTCGTATAATTTTCAGTCTGGTACTCTGCCCCGTCCGCGCCATAAGTCCCGTTTTTTAAAATGAGCCGCTGACCATCTAGCGCGTACCGATCATTTGCATCAATGTTAACACTGCCAACTCTGCCATCGTGAAACATGGTGGCAGCAATCCGCGTGATAGAGGAAATGCCACTCACGTTCCAGCCGTAACCAGCGAGCCCGTTCCCTCCCTGGCTGTTATAAGACAATGCAATCTGCGGCACCACGCCATTAATTCCAGGAGGCACGGAAATCGGCACCATATAAGTAGCTGCCCCTGTTGGCGAAACATCCAGCCCTCCTGCAGTTCTTCCCAGGTCAGATGCCCCTGATGCAGTAACCCTACTGACAGTTCCCGCCTTGGTGTTAGATCCCTTTGCAGGCGTGACGGAACTACCACTGGGGTCTTCGCTCAGCACAATAGTGTCCCTTGTGATCTGAACTTTAGCTCCCGAAATGATCCGGATACTGTCGGTTTTTGGGAGCGAATCCCGCCCGCTTTTCAGCGTATCCTGCTGGGCAAATGCCCCCGAAACAAATAGAAATGACGAAATGAGCAGAAGTAAGATTTTTCTCATAAAGCGAAAATCAATTTTAGGTCTGTTTATTTTTTGCCGCTTTGCGGCACTACTGTTACTGTTTGATTATTTTGAGGGCTTCCTGCTTGTTGTCAGAATACAATACCCTGACCACGTAGCTGCCCGGTCCCAGGCCGGAAAAGGAAATACTCGTTTCCCCTTGCCCCGGCCCGTAAGTCCGGTGATAAGTCCTCACCCCAGTCATGGAAAACACGTCGATAGATGTCACGTAAGATTGATCATCAGCCGACCATTTGACGTTGAGCACTTCTGTTACCGGGTTCGGGTAGGCAGTGAGCTTGCGTCCGGGTTCAGTATCGATGGGCATTTTGTTAGTTGTAGAGTCTTTGGAAACAACCGTACTCGCGAGGTTGGTCGCCTTGACCGAGCGGGTTACCGGACAATTGATGCATATCCACCTGCGTACCGTCTGGTTACCTGCGGCATCGTATTCAAAGCTCAGCTCCTGCGCGTAAAGAGCACTTTTAAAACAGAAAAGTATAAAACAGCAGAGTAAAAGTTTTTTCATGCAAAGTATATTTACTTTATGACGCTACCTGGTTTTTTTAACGCAGTTTCTGTTCGATCTTTCTCAGCCGCTGTTCCTGGTTTTGATTGATTTGCACCTGTTTCTTCAGTTCCCGGTCTTTTTCAAACAGGTATAAGGTGAGTTCCTCCACTTTTTTGACCAACAACCTATTCATCTCGCCCAGGTTTATCCCTTCGCTGGCTACCTGCTGCTCGGACGGCATTTCCGGCAGGTGTCCGCTTTCATTGATATAAGCTTTCACCTGGCTAAGCGTAGGTTTTTGGTAATTATGTTTAAACACATAGTCTGGCCATGAACCTTGTAACTTAACTGTCATGGACTCAGCAATAGCAGTTCCTGCAATAGCAAGCTTATAACCTTTCGGATCTATCGTACCGATACCTACATTGCCGGTACCACCTTGAACGGTAATATGTCTGGCTATGCCAAATTCGTCAACAAAAAAGTAATTACCATTACTTTCATAATTGATGTCCCAACGTTTACCGGATTGTTGTAATGAAAATAAACCGCGGGCTCGCAACATATTTCCACTCATGTCTCCATTTACATCAAGTTTATATGCGGGCGTAGTTGTTCCAATGCCCAAATTACCTTGAAAGAAGCTATTTCCACCAATGTTAGCCGATAACCCAACGTTAGGGCTTAAGGTATTCCAGACCGATAAGTAAAAAACATCATTAGAATTGGAAATGCGGGATGCACTACCGCTTGACCACCACATGATACTACCATCATGTCTTGTACCAGCATCGCTACCAATAACAATGTCAGCTGCATAAGGATCAGATGTATTTATAACATTATTTCCGGTAGTTGTTATTTTGCTTTGTGCGTCACAAGATAAAGTGGCAACCAAGCAGACGATAAGCAAAAAATAGTATTTCTTCATATTCAATATTTTCAATTAGTTAAAAAAACGATACAATAGGAGCCTGAATGCTGTATTGTTATTAGGATTGTCATGCCTGACGTCCAGCAAATGCCACCAACCCGTTGCACCACTTGGGAAATTGACTGGACTAGCTGTTTGATAAAATCCGGACATAGCACCTGCGTTTCCCTGCAAACCGGCATCATCACGGTAATCAGTGCGTGTGTTATTTGCTCCCCAAACTTGGGCCTTTAGAGAACTTGAAACCAGGAAAAATGCTAATAAAATTAGGTATCGTTTTTTCATATTTAAGATTATAATGGGTCTGTTTTGATCTTTTCAACTGATTAATCTGGTGCTGCAGGTGCTTGAGCAAAAAGTCTTTCTATTTGTCATTCTTGTCCTTTTCAATTAGGTACAAGGTTAGCTCCTCCACTTTTTTAACCTAAAAGCCTGTTCATCTTGCCCAGGTTGACACCCTGCTTATCTACCTCTAACGCAGATGGCATATCCGGCAAATGCCCGTTATGATCAATATAGGTTTTGACGTGGTTTAAAGAGGGTAAATGATAATCAGGTCTAAATACATAGTCAGGCCAAGGTCCGGCCTCGACTTTTATCTCCCGGGCCCTGATATTACCGTTAACGGCAAGTTTATAACCATGAGGGTCAGGCGTACCTATACTTACGTTACTATCTCCCCTAATCCACAAGAGCTGGGTCTCCAAATTTGAGTTGTCATGGTTGTAAAAAGCAAAACCACCCGAACCACCTGGTTCCTGATTGGAAATAAAGTCAGTTTCTCCTGACCCGGCAGTCCGCTTCCAGCCAATGAGCATGGAAGAACTGTTGGATGAAAAATTAAGCTGTCCAAGGGCGTTCCCGGGACTAGGATCAATATTTGCCTCTCCGCCACCTGTCAAAATGTACCTTTAACATGCAGTGATGCATCTGGACTCATTGTGCCAATACCCACGTTTGTTCCGGTATTGGTAAATGTATTTTGTGCAAAGGATGCTTGAGAAGCAACTATGCTCATAAGGAACAACAGGAAATGTTTTTTCATAAAAAACGGTTCAAATTGACAAAAGCGATCAATAAGCCCACCTCACTCCTCCCCCGGTATAGTCAGGAACATCCTGCTATACGGTAAACAACACAAAAAGATATCAGAAATTAATAATTGGTTAAATTAGCAAGACACTAATCAGAGAATGTAAAAATTAAAGTCATAGGTTAGGATTTATTAAAGGTTAAAATGGTTGATTATCCGCAAGGTAATTATGAATTATTTGAATAGCAAAATTTATTGAAAATAAATTAATCAGTAGCCAATTATACTTTGTTTGTCGTCTTGTTTTTATCCCATGTTCGGAGGAATGGACTTGCAACAAAAAAGTGGACAAATGGTTAAGCTGCAATAATTTGTTTATTTAGTTGTTTTCCAAAATCCTGAGGTGACATGTAACCGAGTGCAGAATGTAACCTTTTACGGTTGTACCAGATTTCGATATATTGAAATACAAGTAGTGCCGCTTGCCGCCTGGTTTCAAATCTGTTCTGGTAAACGCATTCTGCTTTTAGCATTTTAAAAAAGCTTTCTGCTACTGCATTGTCCCAGCAGTTTCCTTTTCTACTCATACTCCTTGTAATTAATGTGTTCTTGTTCAATAAATCCCGGAATTCGTTGCAGGCATACTGCACGCCCCGGTCGGAATGAAAAATCAGTTCAGTAGTTATGGGTCTGTTTTTCTGTGCCATTTTAAAGGCCGGGATCACGGTTTGCGTAGCTTTCATTGTAGAACTCAACGCCCAACCGATTACTTTACGGTCACCCAGATCAATCACGGTAGTTAAATAAAGCCAGCCTTGCCCAGTTTTGATGTAAGTAATATCTGATACCCAAACTATGCCTATTATGCCCGGCTTGAAATCACGTTTTAGTTTATTTTCCATAATCAAAAACTTGTGGATAGAATCAGTGGTGACCCTGAATTTCCTTTTAATGACACTCCTGATTTTTGCTTTTTGCATCAGCCGGGCTACTCGCGGTCTGGATATTTTAATACCCTGTTTGTTCAGCTCCCTTGCAATCCTGGGACTGCCATAAGTACCTTTACTATCCGAATGAACTTTTAATATCTGACCGGTTAGTCGCTGGTTCTCATTGCCTTTAAAAGATAAAGCATTATCCAGCCAGGCATAATAACCACTTCTGCTTATTTTGAATACCCTACACATCTTCCCAACTGCAAATAATTTTTGGTTGTCTTTTATGAACCCGAATATTTGCCGTTGCTCCTGGAGAAGATGCCCACAGCCTTTTTTAAGATGTCGCGCTCCTGCTGCATGTCCGATAGCTCTTTTTTCAGCCGGTGAATCTCTGCCTGTTCCGGCGTATAAAGCACTTTACCTTTACCCGGAAAACTGGTTTCTACTTTCGTTTCCAGTTCCCTGCGCCAACGGTATAACAATGCAGGGCTAATTTCTAATTCTTTTGCAAGCACGCTCAGATCGGAACGCCCCTTGCTCAGTTCTACAGCCATGACCTTGAACTCCCGGTCGTACTGCTTTCTAATCTGTGACATATTTCTAAAGTTAAGTTTTATCTTAACTCATTGTCCATTCAAATGTAGCAACTCCAAAACGATAAATGCAGGTATTACGTTTAAACGAACGTTTTCGTGTCATCCAAATCCGGCCATTAAAAGTTTGTCTTTTCATTCTTAAACCGCTACAACAAACTATTGCACCTATTTAATTACACAAAATTAAAGTTTTTAGAAGTTTAAATGTAACAGTAGTTGTTAATCAAATCTTGGTATGATTTATTTTAATTTAAACATGATTATTGTAGCTAATTAAACAACCGTTTTATTGGCTATTCCTAATAGATATGGCAAAATTCCATTTCAACTGTAGAATTCAGTAAAGAAAACAGGTTAATAAATCAGAGTGAAATATTTTTATAAGATTTACCCATTTGCTTACTTTTAATGATGATTTGAGCCATATTTAAGAAGAATAAACCAATAGTTGAAATCGAATTATTTGCTATAGTCAGCTATTGATCTATCAGTAAACTTAATCTTAAAAATTCTTTCAGATTCGTTTAACTGAAAACGCAAAATATTATCTTAGCGGTTTCTATCCACATAAATGAAAAAATTTCATGGTACCGGAGTTGCTGTCGTTACTCCGTTTCAAACTGATGGTACGATTGATTTCGCGGCACTGGAAATCGTTTTAGAAAACCTGATCAGCAAAGGCATTGATTACCTGATTTCTCTCGGCACAACCGGTGAAAGCGTAACTTTATCTTCCGCAGAAAAAAAAGATGTCTGGGCATTTACAGCCAGAAAAGTTGCAGGCCGGGTTCCTTTGATTGCCGGTATTGGCGGAAATTATACACAGGCTGTTGTTGATAATATTAAAAATTTTGACAGGAACGGTTACGATGCGGTCCTTTCTGTAAGTCCGTACTATAATAAACCTACGCAGGAAGGGATTTATCAGCATTACAAAGCGGTGGCTTCTGCATCGGATCTGCCGGTGATTTTGTACAACGTTCCCGGGCGCACGGCCAGTAATATCTCCGTAGAAACCACTATCCGCCTGGCTCAAGATTGCAGCAATATTATAGCGATAAAAGAAGCATCCGGAAATTTTGATCAGTTTAATCAGATTATGCGCGATAAACCGGAAGATTTTATGCTGATTTCTGGTGATGACCCGGTTACGTTGCCCATGATTGCGCTTGGTGCAGTTGGTGTGATTTCGGTAATCGGGAATGCTGTGCCGCAGTTATTTTCGGATATGGTCCGGCTTTGTTTGAATGGAAATTGGGAAGCTGCCCGCCATTTACATCTTAAACTAATCGAATTTACCAGGCTGATGTTTGCAGATGGAAATCCGGCAGGCGTAAAAGAAGCCATGAAAATATTGGGTTTGTGCGGAAATACGTTGAGATTGCCTTTGGTAAATGTTAATTCGAGAGTTGCCGAACTGATTGCAGCCGAAACAAAAAAGTTAAATCCATAAAAAATCCGATGGCTGATCGGATTTTTAGGCGATAAAAGAAGCATCACTTTTTTGCAGGTTCTGTATTTTTAGTGTCCTGGATTTCCAGGCGGATTGCTTGCGCCATGTTTTTTAAATCCTGCATTCCTTTCCGGATGCGTGTTCCGGCCGCACTGTTGCCTTTGGTATAAAATTTTTCGGCATCAGCTTCCAAACTTACAATCAGCTTTTTTATTTCTTCAAATTTTTTCATTGGATAAACTGGATAGGCTTTAACTATTTAAATTGTGTAAGCTAATATATATTGTTTTTGTATAAATAGCAATGGATAAAAAAAAGTTATGACAAAGAAATCTACCCTATTACCCAGACTTCTATTACTCTTTTAAATTTAGCTAGAAACTACTATTGGAATTTTTGCAAGTGTATTTACGATCAAATTAAAATCTTCTTCCAAAGCCAGTAGTAAAATGATTACAGCTTGTTTAAATAAACACTGATTCTTTTCAAAAATGTAAGTGTAGGAAATCATCATACATAATCTTAATTCGTATTGTTCGCGGTTATACGGTACAAGTTGATATGATGTTAACATTGACATATTTGCATCTGTAAGATCACTACGGTGTGCAATGGTATCTCTCAATGGACGAATCTTCGAAAATGCTTCTTCAAAATAATTAAGAAAAATATCTAATTTCTTATCTTGAACGCATTGATGTGCTATAACCTTTTTTTCCAACCCTTTTGATTGTGATAATTTCATCCGAAAAACTATGTTTAATAATTGTAGTACCTGATCTTTCAGTTTCGGTAAGCGAAAGAAATAATTTTCAAAATGATATTTGATGTAATCACCGCGATCAACTTTGGTCATTTTAAAAAATTTAATTTTGGGATGTGAAAACTTAATTAATTTTATAGTTAGATCAATATCCCAAAAGCTTTGCGATAGATTAGAAATCGCTTCGTTTACTTCTTGCATATATTCATAGTATTCACTCGTTTTGTCATATTTTTTAATATACATTTCTGTAATAGATTGTTGCACAATTTGACCCATTGGAGTAGTAAAAAGTGATTGTGCATTCCAGTCAATTTGTGATGTATCGTCTAAATCCATAATTTCATTTACTTAAATATTAAGGTCAGTATTATTTTTAAAATGCTTCATTCACATTCTTATTAATTTGCTTCTACTTTTCTGCTTATAGTTAATGAAACATTAAAAAATTGATATAAAAAAAGCGCCAGATTATTTGAATCAGGCGCTTTTCGATTAACTCGTATATCTCTTAACTATCAGCCAGCGCAAACTTATTTTCTTTATAATAACCGCTTTTCAGTTTTTCGGCTACTTCACTATAAGCGTCTAATGTGCGCTGTACATCTTCTAAAGTGTGTGTTGCTGTTGGGATGATCCGCAATACAATTAGCCCTCTTGGTATAACCGGATACAGTACAATAGAACAAAATATACTATAATTCTCCCGAAGGTCCATCGTAAGGCTGGTTGCTTCTTCCAATTCGCCTTTCAAAAATACCGGCGTAACCATCGAGTTGGTAACCCCTAAATCAAATCCGCGAGCACGCAAACCTTCTTGCAAAGCCCTGGCAATCGTCCATAATTTTTCGCGCAGCTCCGGACGGTTGATCAACAGTTCCAAACGTTTTCTTAAACCGATAACCATAGGCATCGGCAAAGCTTTGGCAAAAGTTTGAGAGCGCATATTGTAGCGCAAAAAGTTTATAATGGTTTTGTTTGATGCTACAAAAGCACCAATGCCAGCCATAGATTTTGCAAAAGTACCGAAGTAAACATCTACGCCATCAATACAATTTTGCGCTTCGTGTGTACCGGCACCAGTTGCGCCCATTGTACCAAAACCATGTGCATCATCAACGAGCAACCGAAATTTATACTGCTCTTTTAAAGCTACAATTTCTTTTATTTTACCTTGTGCCCCGGACATCCCGAAAACACCTTCCGTAATTACCAAAATACCGCCACCCGTTTGTTCTGCTAATTTGGAAGCCCGTTCCAGCTGTTTTTCTAAACTGGCCATATCATTATGCTGATAAACATAACGTTTTCCCATGTGCAAACGCACACCATCAATAATACAGGCATGAGATTCTGCATCATAAACAATTACATCATTTCGATCTACCAAACTATCGATGATGGAAACCATGCCCTGATAACCATAATTTAGCAGGAAAGCATCTTCTTTACCCACAAATTTGGCCAAATCTTTTTCCAGACCTTCGTGTTGAGTTGAGTTTCCAGACATCATCCTTGCGCCCATCGGATAAGCCATACCGTAAGCGGCAGCCGCTTCTGCATCTGCTTTACGCACTTCCGGGTGGTTGGCCAGGCCCAGATAATTATTCAGGCTCCAAACCAAGTGCTCTTTGCCCCTGAATTGCATGTGGGCATCAATTTCCCCTTCTAATCTCGGGAACGAAAAGTAACCATGCGACCAGCTTTGATGCTGACCTAAAGGACCCATATTTTTTTGTATCTTATCAAATAAATCCAAAGCAGTTTATTTTAAAAAATGAATGTGTTGTGGTAAAAATACCGCTTAAATTTATATCCGCAAAAGAAGCACCAAAACTTACCTGAATTTAACAAAAAAAGGTCTTTGTTTTAAACAAAGACCTTTTTTATACAGCTAATGTTTTAAACTCAATCTACATTGTCATGCAGAAAAGAATTATTGGGCCTGATCTCTGTTTTGCCATCTTCATCGGCTAATAGAGAAAACCTGGAAATTTGGGTTTCCGAGGAATGTACGTTTTGCTGCAAAGCAACTTCTTTACGTTTATAAGCGGGCACGTTTTCGAGTTCCTGGATATTTCCGCTTCTCAGTTTCATGCTCAGATCTTTTAAGCGCATGATTCGTTCTCTTGATTTACGCAATTGCTCTTCAATGGATTCATCCGTTTTCAGATCATCTGCACCCGCAATTACAGGCTGTACTTCCGGTTTTGCAGGCTCTGGCCGAACTTGTTCAGCAACAGGACTTTCCGCTGGCTTATCAAAGCTCATTGGTTCAGCATATTTCACTGTAAAACCTGTATTTTCTATTTCCGGTTCCTGTGCTTTCTCTTCTTCAGCTAACTGATACCGGATTTTTCCTGTTGAATCTTCCCTTGAAGGTTCCTCTCTTTTTTGAAACGTATTGATGTTGTTTCCCTGATTTTCTTCGCGCACTTTCAGGAACGGTTCGCTTTTATCAGTTTTACCATTATTGATGCTGGTAAACTCGTTTACAGGTTTTACCAGCGGCGTTTCTGTTATCAGATGAGAAACTATTTTTTTCGTGTTTTGAACTTTTTCACGCTCATCTTTGGTTTGAAAACCTGTAGCAATAATCGTTACAGATATTTTTTCCCCTAAGTTTTCGTCCTGGCAATTTCCCCAGATCAGATCGGCCATCAAACCGGCTTCTTCCTGAATATAATCGGTAATTACACTTACTTCATCCATCGTTACCTCTTTGGAGCCGGAACTAATATTAAGCAAAATATAGCGTGCACCTTCAATTTCGTTATCTTTTAACAACGGAGAAGCCAGAGCACCCCGCACGGCTTCATAAGCGCGGCTTTCACCAGCGGCAGAATAGCTTCCCATAATGGAAACGCCGCTATCTTTCATCACCGTGCGCACATCTTTAAAATCAACGTTGATATAACCCGGCAACGTTATAATTTCAGCAATACCTTTTGCAGCAGTTGTCAAAATATCATCTGCCTGGGCAAAAGCCGCACCCAGTGTCAGGTTACCAAATATTTCTCGCAACCGGTCATTAGAAATCACCAGAAAAGAATCTACATATTTCCGTAGTTCTTCCATACCTTCTTCAGCCTGCATTTTCCGGCGTTTTCCTTCAAAAGAAAACGGTGTCGTAATTATTCCTACGGTCAGAATGTCCAGTTCTCGGGCTGCCTGCGCAATAATCGGACTGGCACCGGTCCCTGTTCCGCCACCCATTCCGGCCGTGATAAACAGCATTTTGGTATTGGTGCCCAGCATTTGTTTAATATCGTCAATATTTTCTATAGCTGAGTTTTTTCCAACTTCGGGGATCGAGCCTGCACCCATTCCTTCTGTTAAACTGGCACCTAATTGCACTTTGTTCGGTATCGGGCTTAGTTCTAAAGCCTGTGAATCTGTGTTACAAATGATAAAATCAACACCGGTAATACCTTGTTTGTACATGTGGTTTACTGCGTTACCACCGCCGCCGCCTACACCAATTACTTTGATGATAGACGATTTTTCTTTTAACATTTCAAATTGCATAATGGCTGTTCTTTAACTATATAGGTGTATTGACGAATCATTTTTCAAAACGTAATAGTACGTTTTTACTATTTATGATTACTTATTGATATAAATTTTTTAGTTGATTAAGAGCGTGTTAAAAATTAATTTAATATTTCCATACTTCTTTTATCGCTTAAATTTAGGGTTACATGCTTCTTTCTAAAAGTATCAGTTACAAAATCAATTTTACCGGCATAAAAGAAGCATGATGGATTTTTTAATAAAAACCTGCTCCAAATCTATTTCAGGAAATCTTCATCTTTGATATCATCCTTGATAAATATTTTTCCTTTTTCCAGCATTCTGGAAAGCAAACCATGTTTCTTTTCTGATGTGACAGCAGGCTTGGCCTGAGATTTTACTTCTGCAACGGCAGGCATTTCTGCATCTTCCATTTTCTGGATCCCTTTAATCAGCAAACCAATTCCGGTAGCATACATCGGGCTTTGCAAATCATCAAAAATATTTTTTTGCAACACTTCATTTTTGGCCAGATGCTCGCTTGGATAACCGATACGACAATCCAAACCAGTTACATACTCAACCAGCTGCGGCAAATGTTTCAAATCTGCTCCGCCACCGGTAATAACGATTCCGCCAATCATTTTTTTCTCATAACCGGAAGTTTTGATTTCGTAATAAACGTGCTCAATAATTTCCTCCATCCGGGCCTGGATCACATAAGCCAGGTTTTTAACTGATATTTCTTTCGATTCCCGACCACGCAATCCCGGTACGCACACAATTTCGTTATCCTTGTTTTCTTCTGCCAAAGCCGAACCAAAACGCGTTTTCAGCATCTCTGCAATATTGCGCATTACCGAACAACCTTCACGAATGTCTTCGGTTACGCTATTTCCACCAAACGGGATTACGGCAGTGTGGCGTATAATCCCTTCATGAAAAATAGCCAAATCCGTTGTGCCGCCACCAATATCTACCAAAACTACACCGGCTTCTTTTTCTTCATCAGTTAAAACTGCTTCAGATGAGGCTAAAGGTTCCAAGATCAAATCATGGCTTTCCAAATTGGCTTTGGTCACACATTTTACAATATTTTTTACTGCCGTAACCTGACCGGAAATAATATGAAAATTTGCTTCCAAACGAACGCCGGCCATCCCGATCGGATCTTTTATGCCTGGCTCGTTGTCTACCGTGAATTCCTGCGGCAACACATGGATAATTTCTTCTCCCGGAGGCATCACCAGGTTGTACATGTCCTCGATCAGCTTTTCAATATCTTTCCGGTTGATTTCACGGTTCAAATCCCTGCGCGTAATCAACCCGCGATGCTGTAAACTTTTGATGTGCTGGCCAGCAATCCCAACGTTTACCACACGGATTTCCACGTTGGATTGTGATGCTGCAATTTCAATCGCCTGCGTAATTCCCTGCACGGTTTTATCAATATTGGAAACCACGCCACGCGTAACGCCAGCTGATTCGGCCTTTCCGATACCCAAAATCTCAACCGTATTATCCTTACTCCTGCGGCCTACAATGGCGCAGATTTTTGTGGTGCCAATGTCTAAGCCAACTACAATTGGCGAACTTTTATCGTGAATGATAGAAACCTTTTCCATTTCTAATGTATATTTTGAATTGTGTCTTGAATAATCTGGTTAGAACCCTGAACTGTTTTTTTGGGTTTTGCTGCCTCTGCTTGTAACAAGGAATCGCTTTTGATCCCTACAACCTGGTTGGCATATTTGATGTTGATAACTTTATACGCGCCCCAGCCAACTTTAGGTATCGCTTTCTGATAAAAAATTAACAGATTTTTAAATTTATTATCTAAAGAATCGGCCGAACCCAGCAAAATACGCTGGTTGCCCACACGCGGAGTTAATTCTATTTCGTGATTTTGAGTAACTGTGATTTGTTCAATCTGCGCATCCCACAAAGAATCCCTGCGGATAAAATCTGCGGTTTTAAACAATGCTTTCCCCAAGGCAGTATGCAGCGTATCTACGCGGTTGATAAAAATTTCATCAATATCGCCGGTTGCCACCAAAACCGGTGCTGTAAAATTGGCCGACAAAGGGATTTTCAACCCGTATTGATCTATATAAAAATCCTGTCCAAAACGATTGATCACACGCAAAATGGGTTGCCGCTGGCGCACTTCTACATTGATTACGCCGTCCATATCGGTATAAACTTTGGCAAATTCGATAAACGGATTGGCTTGTAAACTTTTTTCAAGCTGATGAATATTGATCTGATCCAGGTTTTTGCCCACCAGCGTATTTTTGCCGCCAACATGCAGGATAGAATTGATCTCCTGCCGATCTACAAAATACTGGTTTCCGGGAATATAAATTTTTACTTCACGACAAAGCATCGATGCTTTTTTTATGCCGATAAAACTCATCAGCACAAACAAACCGCTCAGGCAAACTGTCCACAACAAGCCAAAAGCCAGGTGTTTCCAAATCGGGTTTTTAAACATTTTGCAGGATGTTTTTTAAAGGTTCAACCATCTTGTCAATATCTCCGGCACCAACCGTCAGCAATAATTCAGGCTGATTTTTTTGCACGTAATCCAATGCTTCTTTTACCGTATATTTTTTGTTATTGGATTTCATCCGATCCAAAATCATTTGTGCATCAACGCCTGCAATCGGCAGTTCCCTCGCCGGATAAATGTCCAGCAAAAGCAAGTCATCTGCTTCGGATAAAACCGCAGCAAAATCATCTGCAAAATCCCGCGTGCGCGTAAACAAATGCGGTTGGAAAAGTACCGTCAGTTTTTTCTGCGGATATAGTGCTTTAACTGAAGTAATTGCAGCCCGTAATTCCTCCGGATGATGGGCGTAATCATCAATATAAATCGTTTTTTCTGTGTTGATAATGTATTCAAAACGGCGTTTGATGCCCAAAAAAGATTTTAAAGCAGCTTTTATTTCGAGCGGGCCAACTTCCAAAAACAAAGCAGTTTGTATTGCTGCAACCGCGTTTTCTACATTATGAACGCCAGCAATCCCCAATTGAATATCCTTTATTTCGACTTCATTATTCTTAAAATCAAAATAATAATTGCCGTTTTTAATATTGATATTTTCTGCCAACGCATCTGCATTTTCAATCACAGAATAAGTGAAACCCTGCAAAAGCAAACCTTTTTTACAGATCAGTTTTCCGTTGGTTTTGAGTTGAGAAGCAAACTTCCGGAAAGAATCCACCATGCTGTTTTTATCACCATAAATATCCAAATGATCGGCATCCATTGAGGTAACAATGGCAATATCCGGATGCAAAGTGAGGAATGAACGGTCATATTCATCCGCTTCGACCACCATGATTTCATTACTGCCAAACAAAACATTACTGTTGTAATTAGTTGCAATTCCGCCCAAAAAAGCGGAACAATCATTGCCCGATGCACGCAAAATATGCGCAATCATGCTGGAAGTTGTCGTTTTGCCATGCGTACCGGCAACCGCAACCGTAAACATGCTTTTGCTGATGATGCCCAAAACTTCCGAACGCTTTTTCAGGGTGAAATTTTTATCCTGAAAAAAACTTAAAATAAGTGAATTTGCCGGAATAGCCGGCGTGTAAATGATCAGCGTACCATCTTCCGGCCCGTTAAAATCAAACGGAATATAATCGATCTCATCGTGATAAGCCACTTCAATATTTTCCTGCTCCAAAGCCGTAGTCAAATCGGTTTGCGTTTTATCATAACCGGCAACTAAACAGCCGCGATGCTGAAAGTACCGCGCCAAACCGCTCATGCCGATCCCGCCGATGCCAATCAAGTAAACACGTTGTATGCTGTTCAGTTCCATATTTTTATGCTGTAAAAACAGCATCTGCTTTATAATTTGTAATCTTTAATACTTCTTTTGCAATGTTCAGATCAGCATCCGGCATGGCCAGTTTGCCAATTTGGGTACTTAATTTTTGCTGCTGATCTTCATCCTTCAGCAAATCCAATACTGTTTTTATCAATGTATTTTCAGCATCAATATCCCTCACCAAAATTGCTGCATTTTGCTGAACCAAAGCTTGTGCATTTTTGGTTTGATGATCTTCGGCCACGTTTGGCGAAGGCACCAAAATCACTGCTTTTTTTACCATGCATAATTCTGCAATCGTTCCGGCACCGGCACGCGAGATAATCACATCTGCAGCAGCATAGGCCAAATCCATCCGATTCAAAAATTCTAAAACACAAATATTCGGATGGACATTTTCGCCCAGTTTTTCTACAATTCCTTTATAATAATATTTTCCGGTTTGCCAGATCAATTGTATATCCGCAGCAATCAGTTCTTCTAAACCGGCCAACATACATTTATTTAGCGTTCCGGCACCCAAACTTCCGCCTGTTACCAAAATTGTTTTTTTGGTTGGAGAAAGCTTGAAAAAGTCAAATGACCCTGCTCTTTTTCCTTCAATATCAACAGAACTTCTGCGGACCGGATTCCCGGTTTTGATGATGCGGTCCGCCGGAAAAAACTGTTCCATGCCATCAAAAGCAACACAAATACACTTTGCTTTTTTAGCCAGCCACTTATTGGTGATGCCTGCGTAAGAATTTTGTTCCTGAATCAAAATCGGGATATTTTTGGTGGAAGCAGCATACAACAGCGGGCCGGAAGCATAACCACCAACGCCCACTACTGCATCCGGTTTAAAGTTTTCAATAATGGATTTAGCTTTTCGCACACTACTTAAAATCTTAAATGGCAGCGACAGATTTTTCAGGATTGACCCACGCTGAAAACCGGCAATGTTCAAACCTTCAATTTGGTAACCTGCTGCCGGAACTTTCTCCATTTCCATACGGCCATTGGCACCTACAAAAAGCAATTCAATATCAGGACGCAGCTTTTTCAGCGCATCGGCAATGGCAATAGCCGGGAAGATATGTCCTCCTGTACCGCCGCCACTGATGATGATCCTTTTTGCCATTTTTTTGTACTTGCTTGCTTGTTTTTTGCTATCAGCTATCAGCAATCAGCTTTTAGTCCTTGCTAAACCTGATTGCTGATAACTAATTGCTGACAGCCTCACGCTGCTATTTCTTTTTCCCTGATCTCGCCCACTACTACTTTCCGATTGTCTTCGTACTCGTCGATGTGCCTGCTCACGGATAAAATAATCCCGAAAGCCACACTGGTAAACAAAATTGATGTTCCGCCCATACTTACCAAAGGCAGCGGCACACCCGTAACCGGGCCTAAACCAACCGCAACAGCCATATTTGCAAATGCCTGTATCGTTAAACTAAAACTCAAACCTGCTGCCAGCAAGGCACCAAAAGCTTTTGGGGCTTTGGTTACTATTTTGATGCAGCGATAAAGTAAAAACAAGTAAATCACAATTAACAAAAAGCCACCGATCATTCCGTATTCTTCAATAATGGTAGCATAAATAAAATCTGAATACGGATGCGGTAAATAATTTCTTTCGGTGCTGTTTCCCGGACCTTTCCCGAAAACGCCACCGGTTGCAATTGCAATCTTGGCATGATCTGCCTGAAAAGATTTATCACGATCTACCTTGTTCGGATGCATAAAAGTCTGGATCCGGGAAGCGTAAGTTTTTCTTCTCGGACCCAAAAAAACTACAGCAGCCAGCAAAACGGCCCCGGCCAGGCAAACTACTGCAATTTGTTTGATGCTGATCCGGCCGATGATCAGCAATAAAATACTCACGCCAAAAAGCATTAACGCAGTGGATAAATTTGCCAGCGCAATCAAAATAAAAACCACGCAAACCGAACCCATAATCGGCATGAAAGATTCTTTTACGTTTTTGATATTTTCCTGCTTGCGCGATAAACTTCTCGCCAAAAAAGTTATTAAAGATAACTTGGCCAGATCTGAAGTTTGAAAGGTTAATCCCGTTCCGGGGATGGCGATCCAGCGGCTGGCGTCGTTTACGTGGTTACCAAAAATCAGTGTATAAAGCAGCAGTGGAATTGTTACGATCATCAGGATTTTTGAAATTCCGGCATAATAACGGTAATCCAGTTTGTGCGAAATAAACATGAGCGCAATGCCGCCAAAAATCATGGCCATGTGCTTGATCAGGTACGATTCTGCACCCACGCCATGTTTGTAAGCCAGCGTTCCGGTTGAGCTGTAAACGGCCAAAGCCGAAATAACAGATAGTAGGATTACGATGAGCCATATCCAGCGGTCGCCTTTGGTTTGACTAAGAATTCTGTGCATACTTCTTTTATCGGTATAAATTTTTGTTTGCTTTCAGTTATCAGCCCTCAGCTTTCAGCACCAAACCGGAAGCTGATTGCTGAAAGCTGATTGCTAACAGCTTCCTTCTACAACTCCTTAACCGCTGCCTTAAATTGCTGGCCGCGGTCTTCATAATTTTTAAATAAATCAAAACTGGCACAAGCCGGCGACAGTAAAACCGTATCGCCTTTTTTGGCCAGATGATAAGCCATTTGCACGGCTTCCTGTGCGGAAAATGTGTTGACGATCATCTCCACATCATCTTCAAATGCCTGATGAATGGCCTTGTTGTCTTTCCCCAAACACACAATCGCCTTCACTTTTTGCTTTACTAATTCTTTCAGCATCGTATAATCGTTGCCTTTATCAATTCCGCCCAAAATCAGCACCACATCTGTGTTCATGCTTTCCAGAGCATACCAGGTAGAATTAACGTTGGTTGCTTTAGAATCATTGATAAAATTAATACCGGCAATTTTCCCTGCGTGCTCCAGCCGATGTTCAATATTTTTGAAATCGCCCATGCTTTCGCGGATGGTTTCGTTGCGCAGTTCCAGCACTTTGGCCGTGATGCCCGAAGCCATGCTGTTGTAGATATTGTGTTTTCCCTGCAAAGCCAGTTCGCTGATGTTCATGCTCAGGTCTCCTTTATCGGTTAAAAAATACAGTTCGTCTTCATCCAGATAAGCACCTTGCGCTACCTTTTTTTGAATGGAAAAAGGCATCATCCTGGCTTCAATTTTTCTTTTGCTGATCCCTTTTATGGTTTCTTCGTCATCAGCACAATAAATTACATAATCTGCCCCGGTTTGATTTTGGATGATGCGAAACTTGGAATCCGCATAATTTTCCATTTTGTATTCGTATCGGTCCAGATGGTCCGGCGTAATATTTAGCAAAACAGCAATATCTGCTTTAAACTGATACATATCATCCAGCATGAAACTGCTGATTTCCAACACATAATGATCGTATTTTTCGGCTGCGACCTGGTAAGCAAAACTTTTACCGATGTTGCCAGCCAAACCCACATTTAAACCGGCTTTTTTCAGCAGATGATAAGTTAAGCTGGCTGTAGTCGTTTTTCCGTTTGATCCGGTGATGCAGATTAGTTTGGCATTGGTATATCTTCCGGCAAACTCAATTTCTGAAATTACCGGGATACCTTTGGCTTTCAGTTTTTTAATGATCGGTGCTTTCTCGGGAATACCGGGACTTTTCACCACTTCATCGGCCTGCAAAATAATTTCTTCGGAATGCCGGTTTTCTTCAAAATCAATATTCCAGTCCTGTAACTGCAATTTGTACTTTTCGTTCATCGGCCCAAAATCAGAAACAAAGACTTTGAAACCTTGCTTCCGGGCTAAAAAAGCTGCACCAACGCCACTTTCACCCGCGCCGAGAATACACAAAAACCGCCCGTTGCCGACAGCTGCTGCTTGTGATATTTGATTCCCTGTTTCCATTTGCCTGATGCTGTTTTTACTACCTTAATTTTAGTGTGACCATCGTTAAGATGGCCAGAAATATGCCGATGATCCAAAACCGCGTTACGATTTTGGATTCGTGATAACCTTTTTTCTGAAAATGATGATGCAGCGGCGACATCAGGAAAATCCGCCTGCCCTCGCCATATTTCTTTTTGGTGAATTTGAACCAGCTTACCTGTAAAATCACGGAAACCAATTCAATCAGAAAAATACCGCATAAAAGAGGTATCAGCAATTCTTTACGGATCATGATGGCAAAAGCTGCAATGATGCCGCCGATAGCCAGACTGCCGGTATCGCCCATAAAAATTTGCGCCGGGTAAGAATTGTACCACAAAAAACCAACACAAGCCCCCACAAAAGCTCCGGCAAAAATTACCAGCTCGCCAGAATTTGGGATGTAAACGATGTTGAGATAATCTGCAATTACAGCATTCCCCGAAACGTAGGCCAAAACTGCGAGCGTAATCCCAATAATGGCTGAAGTTCCGGTTGCCAAACCATCAATTCCATCCGTAATATTGGCACCGTTGGAAACTGCCGTGATGATAAAAATGGTGAACAGCATAAACACAATCAACGCATAATGCTCATATCCCGGACCGATAAACTTAATGACTTTAGCATAATCAAATTCGTTATGCTTGTAAAAAGGCACATTGGTTTTAGTGGATTTGATATCCTGCGTATAAATATATTTGTTGCCCTGCTGATGCACTTCTACCGGCACATCATATTTTACCGGAAGCGTAACTGTTTGGCGGATGACGATCTCCGGGCTGAAATACATCGTCCAGCCGATAATTACTGCTAAACCAACCTGGCCAACAATCTTGAAACGGCCGGCCAAACCTTCTTTATTTTTTTTGAAAACCTTGATATAATCATCCAGGAAACCAACTGTTCCCATCCAAATGGTGGTGATAATCATGAGGATGATGTAGATGTTATCCAGTTTGGCCAGCAATAATGTCGGTATCAAAATGCCCATCAAAATCATGATGCCGCCCATGGTTGGTGTCCCTTGCTTTTGCATTTGTCCTTCTAAACCCAAGTTTCTAACCGTTTCGCCAACTTGTTTTTTCTGCAGATACTTAATAATTTTCCCTCCAAAAACAGTGGTAATAATCAGGGAAAGAATGACCGACATGGCCGTACGGAACGAAATATACTGGAATACGCCGACACCCGGAATATTGTGGTTTTTGTACAGATAGGTGAATAGATAATACAGCATCAGCTCATCAGTTTAAATTGTTCTGCCAAAATCTGTTTATCATCAAAAGGATATTTCACACCTTTTATCTCCTGGTATTTTTCGTGCCCTTTTCCGGCCAGCAAAATAATATCTTCGGGCTGCGCCAGATGACATGCTGCTTTTATCGCCTCTTTTCTATCCGCGATAGAGAAAGTTTTTCGCTGCTGATCCGGCAAAACCCCGGCTTCCATATCACGGATAATTTCTGCCGGATCTTCCGATCTCGGATTATCGGAAGTCAGGATCACTTTATCGCTCCACCCGCAGGCTACATTGGCCATTACCGGCCGTTTAGTTTTGTCACGGTCTCCGCCGCAGCCAATTACCGTAATTACCTGCCCGCTACCTTTGCGGATGTCTTTGATCA
>JAABUS010003404.1_pt1 | contig 25961 bp, 27 predicted proteins | sample 5560161 | NCBI WGS metagenome assembly JAABUS01 (sample SAMN10711885, study PRJNA513376) | rock metagenome | isolation source: Antarctica rocks | place: Antarctica: Victoria Land, Trio Nunatak nord | collected 2016-01-04
CTGGTCCAGCCCCTGGGTGAACACGCGGGTGATCCGCGCGCGCTCGATGGGATCGCGCGACTGCGCCGCCTCGGCCACGACGTTGGCCGGCATGCGGGCCTCGCGCATCAGGAAGTACGGCTGGTCCTCGTAGGCGTGCTGCACCGCGGCGGGATCAACGCGCAGGCGGGCGGCGACGGCGAGGGCGAACTCATGCGCCGCGTCGGCATCGGCGTCCCCGGTCGCGGTGTCGGGGTCCGCGAGCAGAGCGCGGTCGGACCAGACAGCCTCGCCGTCCTGGCGCCACGTCACGTTCAGCGCCCAGCGCGGCAACTGCTCGCCGGGATAGTGCTTGCCGATGCCGTACTGCACCGCGGCCCCTGGCGCCCACAGCGGCAGCAGGCGCTGCAGCAAGCGCCCGGCCTCGCGCCGCTTGGTCGGCCCCAGCGCATCGACGGTCCACTCCGCGCCCTCGGCGTCGTCGAGCGACACGAAGGTGGGCTCGCCGCCCATGGTCAGCCGCAGGTCCTCGGCGGTGAGCGTCTCGTCCACCGCGGCGCCGGCGGCCAGGATCGCCTGCCACTGCGCCTCACCGTAGGGTCGGGTCACCCGGGGGACCTCGTTGACGCGGGTGACGGACATCTCGACGTCGAACGTGGTCTCGGCCGGCTCCATCAGGCCGGAGATCGGGGCGGCGGAGGTGGGGTCCGGGCTGGCGGCAAGCGGGATGTGGCCCTCGCCGGCCAGCAGCCCGGAGGTGGCGTCCATGCCGATCCAGCCGGCGCCGGGCAAATAGGCTTCGGCCCAGGCGTGCAGGTCGGTGAAGTCGCTGGCCGGCCCCTCCGGCCCGGTCAGCGGCCTGACGTCGGGCGCCAACTGGATCAGGTAGCCGGAGACGAAGCGTGCGGCATAGCCCAGATGGCGCAGCGCGTGCACCAGCAGCCATGCGGAATCCCGGCAGGAACCTTGGGCCTCCGTCAGCGTGCGCTCCGGCTCCCAGACGCCGGGCTCCATGCGGACGATGTAGCCCACGCGTTCCTGCACCCGGCGGTTCAGGTCCACCAGCATGTCAATCGTCCGGCGCGGGTGGCGCGGCACCTCGGCGATCAGTGCGGATAGCAGCGGACCGACCGGGTCCTGCCGGCGGAATGGCGCCAGTTCCTGCTCCAGCACCGAGTCGTAGCTGAACGGCCACTCCTCCGCCTCGGGCTCCAAGAAGAAGCCGAACGGGTTGATGGTGGCCATGTCGGCGATCAGGTCCACCGTCACGTCGAAATGCGTCACCGGCTCCGGGAACACCACGCGGGCCAGGAAATTGCCCTGCGGGTCCTGCTGCCAGTTGACGAAATGCGGCTCCGGCTTAACGGTCAGCGAGTAGGACAGGATCGGCGTCCGGGTCTGCGGCGCCGGGCGCAGCCGGATGGTCTGCGGGCCGAGCTTCACGGCGTGGTCGTAGCGGTAGCTGGTGCGATGGGTCAGGGCGGCGTGGATGCTCATGCGGGATAGGCCATGATGGGACGGCGTTGGTCGGGTGTGTGCATCGCAATAACATCGGCGGGTAAAAGCATGGGCGCAAGGCCCGCGTCGGCGCCTGCCTGGGGTATTACGGATGCGCTGCCGCGGCATCGGGCGGGGTGCGCGACACCCCGAGCCGTCCGAGTCCAGGCAGCTTGATCCCTGGCCGCTGGAAATCCAGCCCAGCGACCGCGCCCAGCAGGTTGACCTCGAACCCCTCGACCCATCCGATCGTCAGTCCGGCATAGCCGCCCAGGCTCAGGCGCAGCCCGGTGCCGGACGGCGTGCGGCGCAGCCAGCGCCCGTCATAGGGATAGTCCTTGCCGATCGCGGTGGGCGGCAAGCTCGCCCGGATCTCCGGCACCGCGTCCAGCACGGCGGCGACGAAGGTATTGGAGTTCGGGCCGGGCCAGGCGCGGTAGTCGCCCAAGTTGCGGAAGGCGTAGGCCGCGATCGCCGCCTGCATGCGCGGGATCAACGCCGCCGCTGCGTCGCCGTTGGCCGCGAAGACCAGCAACGGCGTGCGGCCGAACCAGCGCCCGTCCGCTACGAACCCGTTCACCCGGATCGGCTCGCCCCAGGCGGTGTAGTCGTAGCGGGTGTAGGCGTCATCGCCCTCCGGCTTGAACACGATCCAGCAATGCGTGGCGAAGATGCCGCGCCAGCGCACGGTCTGTGCGGCGAAGACCCGTACCGCCGCCGGACGGCCGGCCGCTGCGGGCAGCAGCCCGGCGCTGGAACGGTCCGCCGTCCGCCATCCCTCGCCGGTGCCGTCCAGATAGTAGCGGAGTGCGGAGATGCCGAGCGGAAGTATGAACAGGACAGTGAACAGCAGCAGGCAGGTCTTCAGGACGGCGGGCACACCGGAGAGATGCGATGCCGATACGGAATCCGCAAGCCGTCTCGGCAACCGCCGTCTTTAGCGTTGCGCGTCCTGTCCCTGCATTGCGGCGGAGGCCAGGGGGCCGCCGTATCGCTTGCTACCGCGCCGGCACGAGTTCGAAGCCGGCGCGTGGGAAATGGACGTGGATGTTCCCCACCATCGGGTCGCTGCGCCGAACGATCAACTCTTGTGGGCCGCATGCGACCAGTTCGCCGTGAACGGGATCACGCCCGCTGTCGTCGGGTGTGACGGTCACTTGGTCGCCGGGCGCACAGCCGGAGGGATCGTCGGCCTCGCTCTCGAAATCCGGCGGCGTGGGCTCTGAGTCCTTGGCGACCGTCAGGGCGTCCGAGGCGGCCATCTCGCTTGGATGGCCGTGGCCAAACGCCGCCACCCGGTCGTACCAGGCCCGCAGCGGCGCCATCGGCAGCATCGCATTGGCGGCGTCCCCAGCGTTCTTGAGGGCGAACCAAATCGGGTGATAGGCGGCCAAGTCCGCGGCGCTGGGTGTCTCGCCAAGCAGGAACCGGCGGCCGTCCTGCAACATTTGGCCCAGCCAGGTCAGGTGCGCGTGCAGGCGCTGGCGGTTGAGGTGCTGGTCCTTGAGCGTCGCCGCCTTGCTGAGATCGACGCCGAAGAACGGCTTGCGCTCCTCGATCAGTTCGGCCGGGAAATGCTCGCCGATCAGGCTGGTCACCAGGCAGACCGATGGCATGAAGGTGAACTTCTCGGCCCACCAGCCTATGGCGGAGGCGAGGCCGGCGCTATCTCCCGGGTAGAATGACGGCTCGGGATGCAGCCGCTCGATCGCCCGCAGGATCAGCAGGGTGTCGCAGTAGATGTCCGCTCCCACCTGCATGACCGGCGCGCGCCGGTAGCCGCCGGTCAGCGGCAGCAGGTCGGGTTTCGGCATCCAGACCGGGACGGTAACTGTATGGTATGTAGCGCCCTTCAGGCCGAGACCCAGCCGAATTTTCTCGGAGAACGGCGAGAGCGGGTACTCGTGCATGATGATATCGGGCATGGCTGGTCCTCACATCTCATTGGTGTTCAAGACGCGCTGAGAGTCTTCAGCTTGGCCTGGGTGAACGGTTTGGCGAGGATGTCAGCGAGCTTGGGTCCCGCCGCTTTGATCTCGGGCGTCTGCATGTGGGCGGCGAGGGCGGCCGGGTTGGTCCAGATCTCGTAGGTCAGGAAGCGGCCTGGCGCCTCGCGGTCCTCCATCAGCACATAAAGCTCGCAGCCCGGCTCATGCCGCGCTCCAGCGGTGAACGGCACCATGATGTCGCGCAAGGCATCCGCTTGTCCCGGCTTGGCCACGAGTTCGGCGATGACCACCAGCTTGTCGGCGCCGTCCGCGGCACGGGCCTGGCTGGTCACCACCGCTGCCAAGGCTGGCGAAAATGCGGCCGCCTGCAGCAGCAAGCGGCGGTCGATAGATTGGTCGGCCATGACGTTCCTCCGAGCGGCGCGCCGGCGTTCTGTGCAGCGCTTGCCGGCGCACGGTGGCACGCAAACGCCGCTCTGGGCAACTCGGCTCGATCGACTGGCTTCAACCCTGCTGATCCGCCCCGCAATCAGCCGGCCACGGGCAGCTCGGACGCGCGGACCGTGCCGCTCTGGCTGCTGAAGCTGAGCTCCTGTGTGCCGCTCTGCGATTGCGACACGCCGCTGATGCGATGGTCGCCGCTGTCATAGACGGTGACGCTGCCCGCCTGTTCCACCGCCACGCGCCGGGTATCGGGAAAACAGGCGTAGCGCATGCCGTTCTGCGACCCCGTCGCGGAGGGCCGGCCCAACTCCTGCGGCCACCAGCCGCGGTGCGCGGCCTGCTGCCCGCCATCCTGGCGCGGCGTCGCGGGCGCGTCGGTCCCAGGTTTTGCCAGCTCGCCAGACTTTGATAGATCGCCAGATTGGGCCAGCTCGGTGCACAGGGCGTTCACCTTGTCCTTCAACGCCGTGTTGAACATGTCGCCGACCTGGGTCATGCCGCCTGCGGACCACTGGCCCATGCCGCCCAGGTCCGGATGGCTGAACTGCGCCTGGCGTTTGCCGCCGCGGCGCAGGGCATCCTGCAACACCCGTACCGCGTCCACACTCACGCCGTGCTTGCGCGCCAACTCCTCCGCGGTACCCGGCATCAGGAGCGCTCGCCCGCGTTGGTCTGCCCCTGCACTTCGGCCTCCGGAGCCGCCGGCTGCTCCGGGGCGGGATGTTTCTCCAGCGGCTTGTAAGCCTCCGACGCATCGTCGGCGCCGAACTGCCCGTGGTTGCCGGGCAGCTTGTCTTTCTTGGTCTCGTCCTCGGCCATCGGTTTGCCTTTCTTTGATCGCTCAATGGACAGACGCGCGAAGGCGGCCCCGGTTCAGCCATATCGCATGGCGTCGGCGGACGCTCCCGTGCCATCCTGTCCGCCAAGGAACACTCGCCAGGAACGGCCTCCATGCATCGTCGCCAACTCGCCTCCACGGCTGCGCTCGGCATCGGCGCCGCAGCCCTGCCGCTCTCTCCCGCCGCCGCGCAGGGCGCCAACTCCACGCGCCCCCGAACCCTCGGCGGCGCCGTCACCGACGTGCCCGGCGTGCGCGTCGGCCACTTCACCGACAGCCGGCGCCCGACCGGATGCACCGTGGTCCTGACCGAGCAGGGCGCCGTCGCCGGCGTGGATGTGCGCGGCGCCGCGCCCGGCACGCGCGAAACCGACCTGCTCGACCCCAGCAACCTCGTGGAACGCGTCCACGCCATCCTGCTCGCGGGCGGCAGCGCCTTCGGGCTCGACGCCGCATCGGGCGTCATGCGCTGGCTGGAGGAGCACAACATCGGCTACCCGGCCGGCCCTGCGCTGGTGCCCATCGTGCCGGCGGCGATCCTGTTCGACCTCGGCGTCGGCGACCCGCGCATCCGGCCGGATGCGGCGGCTGGCTACGGCGCCTGCGAGGCGGCGAGCGCCGACGCTCCGGCCGAGGGCTCGGTCGGCGCCGGGGCGGGCGCCACGGTCGGCAAGCTGTTCGGCATGGGGCGCGCCATGAAGGGCGGCATCGGCACCGCGTCGGCGCGGATCGGCCGGGTGACGGTTGGCGCCATCGTCGCGGTCAACGCGGTGGGCGACGTGATCGACCCGTCCTCCGGAGCGGTCGTGGCCGGCACACGCACCGAGGACGGGCGCCGCGGACCCGGCGCCGTCGAGGCGATCCTGCGCGGCGAGCTGCCGCCCGCCTTACAGGCCGGCATGGCGACGACGATCGGGGTAGTCGCGACGGACGCGGTGCTGACCAAGGCGCAGGCGCGCAAGCTCGCGCAGGTCGCGCATGACGGCCTCGCGCGGACCATCGAGCCGTCACACACCATGTGGGACGGCGACACCCTGTTCGCGGTCGGCACGGGCCGGAGCGGATTGCCAGGCAACATGCTGACGCTGGGGGTGCTGGCGGCCCGGGTCACCGCCTCGGCCGTGCTCCGCGCCGTGCTGGCGGCCAAAGGTATTGGCGGACCCGGCCTGCCGACGGTGCCGGCCGCGTCGGAGCTTGGCTAACCTCCCGTCGGGCGGCGGCCCCAGTGGTCAAGCCAGCGGCACACGCTCCTTTTCCGGATGGCGCAGGACGGAGTGGCGGTGGCCGTATAGGAAATAGACCGCCATGCCGACAGCCATCCAGATGACCAGGCGCAGCCAGGTGAACAGCGGCAGGCCGCTCATCAGCAGCAGGCAAAATAGGATTCCGCAGATCGGCACGATCGGCACGCCCGGCACGCGGAACGGCCGATAGACGCGGGCGGCGTTGCGGCGCAGGTAGATCACCGCGCCGCACACCAAGACGAAGGCGAACAGCGTGCCGATGCTGACCATCTCGCCCAAGATGTTGATCGGCACCAATGCCGCGACGACGGCGACGAGGACGCCGATCAGGATCTGGCTGCGATACGGGGTGTTCAGCGTCGGGTGCAGATGGGCGAACATGCGGGGCAGCAGCCCGTCCTGCGACATGGTCAGGAATATGCGGCTCTGGCCGTAAAGCAGGACCAGGATGACGGTGGTCAGCCCGGTCAGCGCGCCGATCTTGACCAGGATGGAAAACCACGTGAGGCCGATCACGTCCACGCCCTTGGCGATCGGGTCGGCGACGTTGAGCTGATCGTACGGGACCAGGCCGGTCAGCACCGCCGCCACGGCGACGTACAGCAGGGTGCAGATCACCAGCGAGCCCAATATGCCGATCGGCATGTCGCTTTGCGGCGCTTCGGCCTCCTGGGCCGCGGTGGAGACCGCGTCGAAGCCGATGAAGGCGAAGAACACGACTGCGGAGCCGCGCAGGATGCCGCTCAGGCCGTAATGGCCGTACTCGCCGGTGCTGGCCGGGATGAACGGGTGCCAATGCGCCGGGTTCACGAAGAAGGCGCCGACGCCGATGAACGCCACGACGACGGCCAGCTTGATCGCGACCATGACGTTGTTCAGCCGCGCCGATTCCTTGGTGCCCATGACAAGCAGGGTGGTGATCGCAGCGATGATCAGCGCCGCGGGTAGGTTGACGATGGCGGTGGCCGTGCTGCCGTCGCTCAGCGTGACGACCGTGCCCGGCGCCGCGGCCAGGGTGGGCGGGATGACGATGCCGAAATTGTGCAGGATGCTGGCGGCATAGCCGGACCAGCCGACCGCCACGGTGGCCGCGCCCATCGCGTATTCCAGGATCAGGTCCCAGCCGATCATCCAGGCGAACACCTCGCCGAGGGTGGCGTAGGTGTAGGTGTAGCTGCTGCCGCTGACCGGCAGCATGGCCGCGAGCTCGGCGTAGCACAGGCCGACGAAGCCGCAGACAACGCCGCCCAGCACGAAGGACAGCATGATGCTCGGGCCCGCGTACTGCGCCGCCGCCGTGCCGGTGAGCACGAAGATGCCGGCGCCGATGATGGCGCCGATGCCCATGGCGGTGATGCTGAACGGACCGAGCGTCTTGGACAGCTTGTGGCCGTCCGCCTCGCCGCTTTTGACGATGTCCTCCACGGATTTCCGCGTCATCAGGCCCTGTTCCGCCATATCCCGCCCCTCCATCCGACTGGCAAGTCGTCCGAGAACGTCTCAACTCCCGGGCAACGCGCAGGCTTGAACTGTATATTGGCAAGAGTCCGGAGAACAAGCTTTTTGAGCGTTTGTTGTTATATACAAATGTGGAAATGGTTGTGGACAAAGTTCGTTGCTATGGCTCGCAAGGTTCGGTGTTGCTGGCCGCCAGTGTATATTTGAAGCGCGCTGCCGATTCGAGTCATCCTGACCCGTCATGCCGGCACGCACCTCCACTCTCGCGGTTCGGCCGCATAAGCACGAGCAGTTGAAGCCTGCCGCATTACGCTTTCCGGGAGAAAGCGTTGATGACCCTGAAAAGCAGAGGAACCCGGCCATGTTCAATCCATTCCAGTCCAAGCCGGACCTGATCGTCCATTCCGAGACGCCGTATAACGCCGAGCCGCCGCTCGACCGGCTGCGGGCGGGCATGAAAACCGCGCAGCCGAACTTCTATGTCCGCAGCCACGGCAACATCCCGCATCTGGACGCTGCCACGCACCGGCTGCGCGTCGGCGGCCGTGTGGCAACGCCGCTGGACCTCTCCATGGCGGAACTGCGGCAGCGCTTCCCCGAACGCAGCGTCACGGCGGTGATGCAGTGCGCCGGCAATCGCCGGGCCGACATGCAGCCGGTGCGGCCGACCTCGGGTGCCCCCTGGGCGCCGGGCGCGATCGGCAATGCCGAATGGACCGGCGTCGCCCTCGCCGACGTGCTGCGGGCGGCGGGCGCGGAGACGGGCGCCGCGCTTCATGTCGCGTTCGACGCCTGCGACGAGGTGGAGATGCCGAACGAGGGGCGCTTCACCTATGGCGCCTCCATCCCGATCGCCAAGGCGCTGTCGCCCGAGGTGCTGCTGGCCTTCGCCATGAACGGCGAGCCGCTCGCATTGGAACACGGCTTTCCGCTGCGTGCCGTGGTGCCGGGCTTTGCCGGGGTGCGCAGCCCGAAGTGGCTGACCGCCATCACCGTGCAGGACCGGCCGTCCGACAACCATATGCAGCAACGGGACTACAAGCTGTTGCCGCCCGATGTGACGGAGCAGACGGTCGATTGGGAGAAGGGCCTGACGATCTACGATATGCCGCTCAACTCCGCGATCTGCGAGCCGGCGCCCCACGCGAAGCTCACGGCCGGCAGCACCACGCTGCGCGGCTACGCCGTTGCCACGGCCCGCGCCGTCGCGCGGGTGGACGTCTCGATCGATGGCGGCTGCATTTGGCGGCAGGCCGAGCTGGAGCAGGACCCGGCCGCGCCCTGGAGCTGGACCTTCTGGCACGCGACGCTGGACTTGCCAAAGGGCGAGCATGAGCTGGCGGTGCGGGCCTGGGACTCCGCCGGGCAGACGCAGCCGGCACTGCCGGCCGACATCTGGAACTTCAAGGGCTACCTCAGCGCCGCCTGGCACCGGGTGCACGTGTCGATTGCCTGAGCGGCAGACCCGCCGCCTCGGTTATGGAAATGATGCTTACGGGTGCGGTTGCGCCGGGACGACGTTCGGCACCAGGTTTGCATCGTTGCAACGGGTGCCATTATGACAGCAGGACGTTTCGCCTCCGCCCTTGCCGCCACGCTCCCGGTGGCAGCAGCGGTGCTGCCACCGGGCTGACGCGCTCGCCGGTGAACCCATGACGGACCCCGCATTGAGTTGAGGAACCCCTATGCGCTACCCGCTGCGACGACCTCGCACTGCCGGACAAACGGAGTGAGGCTCGATGGGGTCTGCGCCATCGCCGTGATGGCGAAGGCGCCGCGGCCGGGCCAGGTGAAGACGCGGCTGCATGGCGTGCTGACGGCCGAGGAGGCGTCGCAGTTGAGCGCTGCCTTCCTGCGCGACGCGACGGCCAACGTCGGGGCGGCGGCCCAGCTCGCCCCCGTGCACGGCTACATCGCCTACGCGCCGGCCGGGGAGGAGGCCCGTCTCGACGGCCTGATCGCGCCCGGCACCCGGCTTGTCCTGGCCGACGGGACGGGCGGCGAGGCGCCGGGGGTCGAGGGCTTCGGCCGCAGCCTGCTGCATGCCACGCGGACGCTGCTGGGCATGGGATACGGCGCGGCCTGCGTGCTGAGCGCCGACAGCCCGACGGTGCCGACGGCGTGGCTGGCCCGCGCGGCCGAGCGGCTGCTGGCCCCAGGGCGCAGGGCCGTGCTCGGCCCGGCCGATGACGGCGGATACTGGCTGCTTGGCATGCAGATGGCCGAACCCGAGCTGTATGCACGCATCGCCTGGAGCACGGACGTGGTGGCCGCAGCAACAACCGAGCGGGCGGAGGAGATTGGTCTCCCGCTCGATCGGCTCAGCACCTGGTTCGACGTTGACGACCGCGAAAGCCTTCAGCGCCTGGTGCAGGAACTCGACGCGCCGCCGCAGGGCATTGAGAGGCCGTTCGCGGCGCCGTCCACGGCCCGATGCATGGCCGGGCTGGGTCTGGCGGACCGCCTCCGCGCCGCACCGTCGGCGCGATGACCCGGTCCGCCGCCCGGCTGCTGGCGCTCGTCGCCCTGGGCGCCGGCATCCTGTTCTGCGCCATGGGCGGCGCCGCGCAGCGCTCGCCCGAGGACGTCGGCAACATGAGCCGGGACCGGACGGCGCTCTATGTGATCTACGCGGCCGTTGCCGGGGTGTTCTACGTCGCAGCGATTGCCACGCTGGCGCCGTCCGGGTTGGGCCGACGCGCCCTGGTGGTCGTCCTGCTGCTCGGCGCCGCCATGCGGGTGCCGGCATTCCTGCCGCCGCCGCTGCTGTCCACCGACCTGTACCGTTATGTCTGGGACGGCCGGGTGCAGGTGGCCGGCGTGAACCCGTACCTTTATTTGCCGGCCGCACCGGAACTGCGAGGCCTGCGCGACGAGGGCGTGGGTGCGGCGGCGATCTACCCCAACGTCAACCGCGCCGACCGCGCGCCCACCATCTACCCGCCCTTCGCCCAGGCCATCTTCGCGGCGATCGGCTGGATCTCGCCGACCGTCCACGGCGCCAAGGCCGCCATGCTGGCGTTCGACGCGATGGCGGCTGGCGCGGCGCTGCTGCTGCTGCGCGCCGCGCGCCTGCCGCCCGAACGGGTGCTGATCTACGCCTGGAACCCGCTCATCGTTTGGGAGTTCGCCGGCGGGGCGCATATCGACGCGGCCGCGCTCGGCCTGTCCGGCCTAGCCATCGTCGCCGCGGTCCGCTGCCGCCCGGCGCTCGCCGGCGGTGCGCTGGGCCTCGCGATCGTGTGCAAGCTGCTGCCCGCGGCGCTGTTCCCGGCGCTCTGGCGGCGCTGGGACCTGCGCACGCCGCTGGCCTGCGGGGCAGTGGTGGCAGCGGGCTACGCCTGCTACGCCGGGGCAGGCTGGCGGGTGCTCGGCTACCTGCCGGGCTACGCGTCCGAGGAGGGGCTGGATGGCGGCGGCGTCCTCCTGCTGCGGCTCGGCGCGTTGTTTGGACCGCTCCCGGCCTGGTCCGGACCCGGCTATGCGGCCGTGTCGCTGCTCGGATTGCTGGCGCTCGCGCTGGCCGTCGTGCGGCTGCCGCTTCCGGCCGACCCGGCGCGGCGCGCGGCCGTCATCTGCCGCGATTCCCTATGGCTGAGCGCCGCCACCATGGCCGCACTCTCGCCGCATTATCCTTGGTATCTTACGGTGCTGGCGCTGCCGGCCGTGCTGGCGCCCCGGCCCAGCGCGCTATGGTTGACGCTCGCTGCCCCCGCGCTCTACTTGGACCCGAACCACGACAGGGTCCTATGGCCCGCTTTGGTGTTTCTGCCATTCGCCGGGCTGCTGATTTTCGACCTGCTGCGCCACGCCCGCTCGGCACCGCCGCTCGCCATCCATGGAGGCCCCTGATGTCGCCTGCGACCCTTGACGCTTCCGCCTCCCTGGACCCCGGCCGCTACTTCGAGTCCGTCGTCGCCCGGGACAGCATCGCCGAGGCGCCGCCGGTGTGCCTGTATCTGGAGGTCACCAACCGCTGCAACCTGCTGTGCGAGACCTGTCCGCGCACCTTCGAGGCGCTGGAGCCGCCAGCCGACATGAGCATGGAGCTGTTCCGGCGCATCGTGGACCAGGTGCCCGGCGTCGCCCGCGTCGTGCTGCACGGCGTCGGCGAGCCGATGCTCGTCAAGCACCTGCCGGAGATGATCCGCACCCTGAAGGCGCGCGGCACCCACGTGCTGTTCAACACCAACGGCACCCTGCTGGCGCCCAGGAAGCAGGCGGAGATCATCGATACCGGGCTCGATGAGCTACGGGTATCGCTGGACGCCGCTGAGGCCGCGACATTTTTGAAGGTCCGCGGCAAGGACATGTTCGACCGCATCGTCCGCAACGTCAGCGCCTTCACCAACCTGCAGGCGGCGACCGGGGCCACGAAGCCCGTCGTGTCATTGTGGCTGACCGGTCTCAAGGAAACGGTGGACCAGTTGCCGGAGTTCGTGCGGCTCGCCGCCCGCATCGGCGTGCGCGAGGTGCACCTGCAGCGCCTGGTGTTCGACGAGCAGGGCTTTGGCATGGCGCGGCCGGACAGCAGCCTGTTCGAGCAGACGCGGGCCGAGGAGGAAGCGGTGATCGCCAGCGCCCAGGCAATCGGGCGCGATCTGGGCGTGACGCTGGACGCCTCCGGTGCTACCGAGCCGGGGCTGAGCCTCAAGCGGTCGGCGGACGACAAGCCGTGGGCGACGTGCCGGCGGCCGTGGTCGCTGATGTATTTCACCGCGCACGGCCGGGCGCTGCCGTGCTGCATCGCGCCGTTTTCCGCCCGCGGCTACGAGAACTACACGCTGGGCGACGCGACGCAGCAGACACTCCGGGAAATTTGGAACAGCCCGGCCTACCGCGACTTCCGCACCGCACTCGTCGGCGACGCGCCGCCCAAGCCCTGCCAGGGCTGCGGATTGCGCTGGAGCCTGTAGTGTAGATCGAGCGAGAGCGCGACACCGGGCACGGCGGAGGTGCGTGCGGGCATGACGACCAGTGAGGGCGAATGGATTTGACGAGGCAGTTGGCGGAGCTGCGTGAAACCCAGTTCCAGGGCCGGGTCCGTGCGGCCTACGCCGACTTCGTGACGATGCTGGACCGCGCCGAAGTTGCCGCCCATACCTTGGCCTGCGGCGCCGCCATGCCGGGCTTCCTGCTGCCCAATGCCGAAGGGCGGTTGCTGTCCTCCGCCGGCCTGCTGGACCATGGGCCGCTGGTGGTCACGTTCTTCCGCGGCGACTGGTGCCCGTTCTGCATGCTGACGCTCGCAGCGCTTGAGGGGGCACTGCCCGCGATCCGCGCCGCCGGAGCGACGCTGATCGCGATGACGCCGGACACGGGCGGCCGGGCGCTTCGAGCAAAGCGGGTCCACGGCCTGCATTACGAAATAATGTCCGATGTGGACAACGCAGTGGCGATGCAGTTCGGCGTCGTCGTCAACCCGCCCAAAGGCTACCGCGCCCTGCTCGCCGAGGGCGGCATCGACCTGGCGGAGCGGCACGGCAACCCCAGCGGCCTCATCCCGCTTCCCGCCACCTTCCTGATCGACGCCGACGGCATCGTGCGGAACGCCTGGGTGGACCTCGACGTGACCCGGCGGGTCGAGCCGGCCGCGATCGTCGATGCAGCGCGGCGGCTGGCCCAGGGCACCAGGCACCCGTTTCCGGCCACTAGGCGGTAGGCCGCGCGATGGACCTCACGCAGATCCGCTATTTCCTGTCGCTTGCGCGCACGCTGAACTTCACCCGTGCGGCGGAGGCGTGCAACGTCACCCAGCCTGCCCTCACCAAGAGCATCCAGCGGCTGGAGCAGGAGCTGGGCGGCCCGCTGTTGCTGCGTGAGCGGTCGCTGACCCAGTTGACGCCGCTTGGGCTGGCGATGCTGCCCTTGCTGGAACAGACCCACGCGGCGGCCGAGCGCGCAAAGGAACACGCGGCCGGAATGAAGCTGCAGACCGCGTCGCCGCTCCGCGTGGGCTTCGCCCCGGATGTGCCGACGCCGCCGTTCACGCCGCTGTTCGGACAGCTCGCCGCCCGGCTGCCGGGCTTCGAGCTGACCATTGCGGACGCGGGCGAGGCCAGCCTGTGCGAAGCCTTGCTGCACGGGTCGCTGGACGTCGCGGTCGTGACCGAAGGCGCGGCATTGCCCGACAGGATGAACCGTTGGGCGCTGTTCACCGATGCGACGGTCATGCTGATGCCGCCTGAGCACGCGCTGGCCGCGGTGGATGCCGTCCCGCTTGCCGCGCTGGACGGCCGGACCGTGGTCTGCCGTGCGGCGGATTGCGGGATGGCGCGCCTGCTCGATCAGGCGCAGCAGGCCCATGGCGCCCGCCCGGCGATGCGACACCGGGCGGACACCGCCGCGCGTGTGGCGGACCTCGTCCGTGCAGGCCTCGGCATCGGCCTCTCGACGGAGCTTGCCGCATTGCCGGCAGGCTTGCAAAAGCGGCCCGTGGCTGGGCAGGCCGCACATCACGTCGTGCTCGTTATGGTCGCCGGGCGGCCCTCGGTGCGGGCCGCGGACGCGTTCATCAAGCTCGCGCGCGCGCGGGAGTGGGGGCAGGGGCCGGTCTCCGCTACCGGCCGCTAACCATCTTGCTCGCTCGGGCGTCAATGGGTAGGCGTGCGACCGTTGCATCTTGATCGGCTGCCTCCACTTTCTCACAGACACCGACGGCATAGTTCCTGGTGTAGGCTGGGCGACCTCTGTTTGCCACGATTTACGAGATCTTTGGGAGAGGCGCGTGCCGGTCATGCGACGGGTTAAGACATTTATTGCCTCGCTCACTCCCGAACTGCACAGTTTAGTCAGCGGACACGCCGCTTCCGGACATCAGCAGGCTGACCAAGCCCGGGCGCATCCGGCCCAAACCGCCGGACCACAGCTATGAACGAAGCTGAGTTCAAACGCCTGCAACGCCGCGAGCGGGAACTGCAAGCAGAGGTGAGCCGCCTGCAAACGCAGATGCGGGCCGGTTTGGACTCAAAGGACTATATTGCGCTCGAAGGCGCGCGAACGACGCCCATCGGGCCGGAGGAGTTGTTCTCCGTGGTCGAGAAAACCTGCATGCCGATGATCCTGACCGATCCCAATCTGCCGGACGACCCCATCGTCTTCGTCAATCGTGCTTTTCAGGAGCTGTCCGGCTATGACGCCGACGAGCTGGTCGGCCGCAACTGCCGCTTCCTGCAGGGGCCGGACACCGATCCTGCGCATATCTCCATGATCCGGAATGCGTTGACTGCCAAGCGTGACATCGTCGTCGAGATCCAGAACTACCGGCGCGACGGCACGCCGTTCCTCAATGAGCTGTATATCAGCCCCATTTTCGATCACGACGGGCGGCTGCTTTATCACTTCGCCAGCCAGATCGACGTCACTGACCATCGGCGAGACCACCGTTTGGCGGAAGAAGGTCAAAGCCGGCAGCAGGCGATCTTCGACAGCGCGGCGGACCTCGCCATCATCGCGACGGACCGCAACGGTTTGGTCACCGACTGGAACAGCGGCGCAGAGCGCATCTTCGGCTGGACGGTTGAGGAGATGCGCGGCGCGTCAGCCGAGCGCTTCTTCACGCCCGAGGACCGGGCGCAGGATCGTGCCGGCATCGAGATGCGCAAGGCGCTGGCCCATGGCCGCACGGTGAATGAACGCTGGCATCTGCGGCAGGACGGGTCGCGCTTTTGGGCCTCGGGCGACATGACGCCGCTCTTGGCGAAAGACGGCAAGCACCTCGGCTTCCTTACCGTCCTGCGCGACCGGACCGAGCAGCACCTTGCTGGAGAACGCCTGGCCCAGAGCGAAGAACGCTATCGCAGCCTGTTCGAGGCGCTTGATGCCGGGTTCTGCGTTATCGAACTGCAGTTCGATGCGTCTGGCCGGCCGGTGGATTACACCCATGTCGAGATCAACCCGGCGTTCGAGCGCCAGACCGGTCTCACCGGCGCGGTCGGCCGTTCGATGCGCGAGCTCGTGCCGGAGCATGAGCAGTACTGGTTCGACACCTACGGCCGCGTCGCCCTGACCGGCGAGGCGACGCGCTTCGAGGATGCGGCCGAGGCGCTGGGCCGTTGGTACGACGTGCACGCCTACCGGGTTGGCGACCCTGCCGCGCGCCGGGTCGCCGTCCTGTTCACCGACATTTCCCGACGCCGGCAGATCGAGCACGATCTTCAGGCGCTGACGCTTTCCCTCGAAACCCAGGTCCAGGTGCGCACGGGAGAGCTGATGGCGGCGGAGGAGGCGCTGCGCCAGAGCCAAAAGATGGAAGCAGTCGGGCAGCTCACGGGTGGGCTGGCGCATGATTTCAACAATCTGCTGACGGGCATAACCGGCAGTCTGGAGCTGCTGGGCACGCGCGTCGCCCAGGGCCGGACCAATGAGCTGGCCCGCTACATCTCAGCCGCGCAAGGCGCTGCCAGGCGGGCAGCGGCTCTGACGCACCGGCTGCTGGCCTTCTCGCGCCGGCAGACGCTTGATCCGAAGCCGACGGACGTGAACGGTCTGGCCGCAGGAATGGATGAGCTGATCCGCCGGACGATTGGACCGGCTGTTGTGCTCGAAACGGTTCTTGCCGGCGATCTGTGGGTCACGCTGGTGGACCCCAACCAGCTTGAGAACGCGCTGCTGAACCTGTGCATCAACGCGCGCGACGCCATGCCGACGGGTGGGCGGCTGATCGTTGAGACCGGCAACATCTTGCTCGGCGAGCGGGCCGCACGGGAGCGCGACCTGGCGCCCGGCCAGTATGTCCTGCTCATCATCAGCGACACCGGCGCCGGGATGAAGCCGGAGGTGATCGCCCGCGCCTTCGACCCATTTTTCACCACCAAGCCGATTGGCATGGGCACTGGCCTTGGATTGTCGATGATCTACGGATTTGCCAAGCAGTCCGGCGGCCAGGTGCATATCCGCAGCACGCCAGGCCTGGGCACCACGGTACGCCTCTACCTTCCGCGCCTGCGCGAAACGGCGGAGGCGGCACTGGAAGTCGAGACGGTCCGCGAGGTGCCCCGTGCGCTGCATGGCCAAACGGTGATGGTGGTGGACGACGAGGCGGTCGTGCGCATGTTGGTCGTCGAGGTGCTGCAGGATCTCGGCTACGCCGCCCTTGAAGCTGCCGACGCCCGCTCTGGATTGCGGCACCTGGAGGCGGGCGGGCGCATCGACCTGTTGATAACCGATGTCGGACTGCCCGGCGGAATGAACGGGCGCCAACTCGCCGACGCGGCGCGAGAGCGGCGCTCCGGGCTGAAGGTGCTGTTCATCACCGGTTTTGCGGAGAGTGCCGCGGTCGGCAACGGCTGCATGGAGGCCGGCATGGAAGTGATGACCAAGCCGTTCGCCATGGACGTCCTGGCTACCAAGATCCAGGCAATGATCAGCGACTGATTGGCTGTTTTTGTCTGAGCAGCGCCCAGCTGCTCGACGATCGGCTATCCGGTCTCTGCTGTTCGGGTAAAGCGGCTGGTTATCGTTTGGTTCTTGCGTGGGCCGGTCACCTGCCAGCTCAGCAGCCAGCAGGTCGGGGCGAGCACGCGGTAGCGGCCCTCGTATCGATCGGGCGGGCAGTCGTGCCGAACATGCGCCAGGCCTGTCGCAAGATTGAGATGGTGGAAGGGCTTGCTATCCTCGAAGCAGACCTCTGCTACGCTGCCACCCTCAACGTGGAAGAGGGTACGCCGGGCGGCCTCGCCCACATAGGCGCCAACCGTCATCAGGCCGCGCTCCTCGAACAGCAGTCCCGCGGCGCAGGCGGAGAAGCGTGCCATGCCGCGCATCCGCATGGTTCGCGCCGGCATGCCGTCCCATCCCACCCGCGTCAACTGCCAGGCGCCGAGCAGGAACTGCCTGATGTCCGGCACGGGATGGCTTGCTGGGATCGACACCCTTCAGCAGTGTTGCGCCTGGCCGATGCGACGCCGGGCGCTCAGCGTGCCCCGCGGCGTAGCAATGGCGTTGCGGCGGCGGTGAGCGCCAGCTTGAGCGCCTCAGCCGGCAGGAATGGCATGAGGCCGAACGCCACCGCGTTGGCGGGCCCAAACAGCACGGCCAGCCAGGCCACGCCGGGCAGATAGATCAGCGCCTCGCCCAGCAGCAGCACGGCGACGATGCCTGGCCGGGACCGCGTGGCGCCACGGTCTGCCAGCGTGCCGACGGCCGAGGCGGCAAGCAGGAAGCCGAGCAGGTAGCCGCCGGTCGGCCCCGCCATGTAGGCGAGCCCCGCCCCGCCCTGGAACACCGGCAGGCCGAGCGCCCCCTCGACGCAGTAGGCGAGCAGCGTCGCAGCACTAAGCCGTCCGCCATAGGCGATGCCGATGGCCAGCACCACGAAACTCTGCATCGAGAGCCGAACCGGCCAGAATGGCACCTGCACGTGGGCCGACAAGGCGAGCAGCGCGCTGCCGATCGCCACCGCCGCAAGATTCCGTGCCCATGTGCCGCGGAAGCGGCGCCGTGTGGCCAGCGCTGCGCCAGCCGTCATCCCCAAGCTCTGCACGATCGTCTCCATTCCAGATGTCGGTCCGGACGATATCACGGCGGCGGCGGCGTTATGCCATCTCACGAGCGCCTATAATCGGAATACGGCCGGGCGCAACCCAGGTGCCGCCTCGGGGGTTAACCGCCCACCCCAAAACGGAGAGCCATCGTGCCGCATGAAAAGACCAAGTCCGACAACGACACCAGCACCGCGCGTTCCGCCAAGGCGCAGAAGGCGGAAGAGGTCCAGCAGGCCGGCAGCGCCAAGGCCGGCGCCGGCCATGCCACGGTGAACGAGGGCGGCAAGGCGCCCGCCCCGAAGCAAGCCAAGGGTGAGCCCATGCCCGCTGCCTCCCGTGCGGCTGCGGACGGCACGACGGAGGAGGGCACCAGCTCCGCGACAGCGGGCAAGGCGGAGAAGGAGGCGGCTCACCGCAAGGCCGAGCTGACGCAGGAGCAGCACGGCCGCGGACACCGCAAGGCGGAGTAACGCATGCGGGTGCGGCGGCAGGCCGGTCGGCAAAGGCCGGTTGATCAGGCCGGGTTGTTGATTGCCGCCGCACCTAATGCTGCCGTGCGGGATCCAAGATTGACCGGAACAGGCCGCCGGCCTCCAATGCAAAGCCGGGGGAACAATGGTGGACGTGGACGGCTTTGACCTGACGCGGCTGACGCCTGGGTTCCTGGCCGATCCCTATCCAACCTATCAGGCGTTGCGGGAGCAGACGCGGGTCAGGCGGATGCCGGACGGAAGCCTTTTTCTAACCCGGCATGCGGACCTGGCGCGGGTTTACCGGGATACCCGAACATTCAGCAGCGACAAGGCCGTCGAGTTCCGGCCGAAGTTCGGCGATACGCCGCTGTATAAGCACCACACCACCAGCCTGGTATTCAACGATCCGCCCCGGCACACCCGCGTCCGCCGGTTGATCGCCAGTGCGCTCACCCCGCGGGCGATCGCCGGCATGGAGGCCGGGCTGGTTACTGTGGTGGACCGCTTGCTGGACCGCGTGGCCGCGCAAACGGACCTGATCGCCGATTTCGCGGCGGCCATTCCCATCGAGGTCATCGGCAACCTGCTGGGCGTGCCGCCGGCGGAGCGTGAGCCGTTGCGGGACTGGTCGCTGGCAATCCTGGGAGCGCTGGAACCCGTGGTGACGCCCGAGGCCGCCCTGCGCGGCAACCGGGCGGTGACGCAGTTCCTGGACCACTTGGAAATATTGACCGCCGATCGCCGTGCCAGGCCGGGCGACCCCGAGCATGATGTGCTGACCCGGCTGATGCAGGCGGACCCCGCCGGCGACCGGCTGACCCGGGCGGAGTTGCTGCACAACTGCATCTTTCTGCTGAACGCCGGGCACGAGACGACGACCAACCTGATCGGCAACGGCCTCGTCGCCCTGGCGCAGCACCCGGCGGAGCGCGCGCGGCTGCTGGCCGATCCTGGCCTGGTGCGCAGCGCCGTCGAGGAAGTGCTGCGCTACGAAAGCAGCAACCAGTTGGGCAACCGGATCACCACGGCGCCGGCCGAGCTTGGTGGCACGACCTATCCGGCCGGCACGCAGGTCACGCTCTGCATCGGCGCCGCGAACCGCGACCCAGCCGCCTTCGCCGACCCGGACCGCTTCGACATCGGGCGCTCGCCGAACCGCCATCTCGCGTTCGCCGCCGGCATTCATCAATGCGTCGGCATGAGCCTGGCCCGGCTGGAGGGCGTGGTGGCGATCAGCCGCCTTATGGAACGGTTCCCGCGCTATGCGTTGGCTGGGGTGCCCATGCGGGGCATGCGGGCGAGATTCCGCGGGTTTATTTCTATTTCCGTCATGTTGAACGGGTAAGGATACCGGGTAAACTGGGGAAACACGTCGATGGATGCAACGGGATTCGGGCGGCGGGCCATCCTGGCTGGCGCCGTGGCGCTGGCCGGAAGCGGGCGGGTGCGGGCGCAGGATGCCGCGGTCCGCATGGGCGTGCTGACGGACGAGGGCGGCCCCTATGCCAGCAGCGGCGGCGCCGGGTCGGTGGCGGCGGCGCGCATGGCGGTGCAGGACTTCGGCGGCACCGTGCTGGGGCACCCGATCGAGGTCATCCGCGCCGACACCCAGAACAAGCCGGACGTGGCCGGCAGCATCGCCCGCGAATGGTACGACAGCGGCGTGGACGCCATCACCGACCTTCCCGTCACCCCGGTCGCCGCCGCGGTGCAGCAGGTGGCGCGGGAGAAGTCCCGCACGGTGCTGATCACCGCCGCCGCAGTGACCGAGTTCACCTCGAAGACCTGCGCGCCGGTCAGCAGCCATTGGGCGGACGACACCCACGCCATGGCGGCCGGCACAGCCAAGGTGCTGACCGAGGGCGGCGGCAAGACCTGGTATTTCATCACCGTTAATTTCAGCTTCGGCGAGGCGCTGCAGAACGAGGCCGAAGGTGATCGAGGCGGCCGGCGGCAAGGTGCTGGGCGGTACCCGGTTCCCGATCGGCAACACCGATTTCTCCTCGCAGCTCGTCCAGGCCAAGACCTCCGGCGCCCAGGTGATCGGCCTGGCAAGCGTGGGCGGCGACCAGGTCAACCTGCTGAAGCAGGCGGCCGAGTTCGGCATGCAGACGGGTGGGCCGCAGACCCTGGCGGGATTTCTGGTGTATCTGACCGATATCCACGCGCTGGGGCTGGAGGTGGCGCAGGGCTTGCGCTTCCCGACCAGCTTCTACTGGGACCAGAACACAGCGTCGCGAGCGTTCGGTCAGCGCTTCATGCGGGACCGCAAGGCGATGCCGACGCAGAACCAGGCCAATGTCTATGCCGCCACGTTGCATTTCCTGCGCGGCATGGCGCAGGCCGGAACGCGGGATGCCCTGGCGATCGGCCGGGCGATGCGGGCCTTGCCGGTGGGCTATTTCGGTGCGGACGCGACCATGCGGACGGACGGCCGGGTGCTGCACGACCTGATCCTCTATCGCGTCAAGGCGCCTGGCGAGAGCAAGGTCGCCTGGGACTACCTGGCTCCGGTTGGCGGCGTCGCCGCCAATGAGGCTTTCCTGCCGATCAATCCGGCCTGCGCGTAGCTGCGTTCACCGGCCCGAAAACCTTGGCAGCCGCCGTTCCGTCATCGCCTTCACTCCCTCGGCGAAGTCGGCGGTTTCGAAGTGCTGCTGCTGCTCGCTCAGCTCATGGTCGGTGATGGCCTCAACTGCCTCGGCCAGACCGCGGCGCAGGGTTCGGCGCGTGGAGGCGACGGCGAGCGGGGCGGATTGGGCGATCTCGGTCGCCAGTGCCAGCGCCGTCTGGCGCAGCTCCGCCTGCGGTGCCAGCACGTCTACCAGCCCGATCGCGTGCGCTTCCTCGCCGCCGATCCGCCGCCCGGTGTAGAACAGCAGCGCCGCCTTCTGCTGGCCCACGGCGCGCGGCAGCGTCACGCTCAGGCCGAAGCCGGGATGGAAGCCGAGGCGGTTGAAGTTGGCGGTGAACCGCGAGTCGGCCGAGGCTACCCGGAAGTCCGCCACCATCGCCAGGCCCAGCCCGCCGCCCACCGCAGCGCCCTGCACCGCCGCCACGATCGGCTTGCCGCAGCGGAATAGCCGCACTGCCTGCTGATACAGATGCCCGCCCTCCCGATCGCCGACCGTGTCGCGTGCGGGCGAGCTGAAATCCGCCCCGGCGCAAAAATTCTTGCCCTCCGCCGCCAGCAGGATGCTGCGGCAGTCCGGATCCGCGTCGAACCCTTCGAACGCCGCCGCCAGCTCGGCGATCAGCGGCTTGTTGAAGTAGTTGTTCGGCGCCCGGCAGATCTCCGCGATGCCGACATGCCCGTCCCGTGTGATCCGAACGTCGCTCATCGGCTGTCGATGCCGTTGAACCGCCGCAGCAGGTGCGGTCGCAGCCCGGTCATCGCCTTGGCATCGGGGGGCGCCGCAAGCTGCCGGCGACCGGCTTGCGCAGGCGCAGCGCCGCCGGGGTTGCGGCAGAGGCGAGGAGTTCGCGACGGCGGGTCATCATGCCAGAAACCATGTCGGAGATCATGCCGGACATCAAGTGCTCCCCTCGCCATGCAACCTTGCGCGGGAGGGTCGGGGTCGGCACGCTGGTGCATGGACCAGACCTCCGCCTTCCTTCCCGGCCCGCGGCTGCACGTTGCGGGCGTCGCGTCCGGTCCGCTCGCCCGCCTGACCTTCGCGGCCAAGGACCTGTTCGACGTGGCGGGGCACCCGACCGGGGGCGGCAACCCGGATTGGCCGCGGGCGCATCCGGTGCCCACGCGGCATGCCTGGGCGGTGCAGGCCCTGCTGGACGCCGGGGCGACGCTGGTGGGTAAGACGGTGACGGACGAGGTCTCGCTCGGCATCCTGGGCGAGAACGCCTTCGACGGCACGCCGGTGAACCCGGCCGCACCGGGCCGGGTGCCGGGCGGGTCCAGCTCCGGCTCGGCCTCCGCGGTCGCTGCAGGGCTGTGCGACACGGCGCTGGGGACCGACACCGGCGGCTCGGTGCGGGTGCCGGCGAGCTTCTGCGGCCTGTTCGGCATCCGGCCCACCCACGGACGGGTGCCGGTCACTGGCATGGCGGCGCAGGCGCCGAGCTCGGACACCACCGGCTGGTTCGCCCGCGACGGCGCGACGTTTGCGAGGGTGTCCGCCGTCATGCTGGGCGAAACGGTCCCGGACGCGCTGCCCACCCGCCTGCTGCGCGCCACCGACGCGTTCGGCTTCGCGGACCCGGCCGTGGCCGCGGCGCTCGCCCCGATGGTGGCGCGGCTTGAACAACTGATCGGCACAGTGCAGGACACGATCATGGCGCCGCCAGGCCTGTCAGTCTGGGCACGGGCGCAGCGCACCTTGCAGCCGGTCGAGGCGTGGGAGACTTTCCAGCCCTGGGTCGAGACGCACAACCCGCGCTTTGCCTTCAGCGTGGCGCGCGGGCTGGTGGCCGCGGCGGCGACCCCGGCGGCAGACCGCGAATGGGCGGCGCTGATGCGGCAGGAGGCGCGCGGGCGCCTGGCCTATTTGCTGCCGCCCGGCACCATCCTGTGCCTGCCGACCACGCCGTTCCCGGCGCCGGAGGTCGGACTGCCCTTGCCGGTGCTCGACTCGCTCCGCGCCCGCATCGGGTGCCTCTGCGCGCAGGGCGGACTGGCCGGGCATCCGCAGGTAAGCCTGCCGGGCGGCATGGTGGACGGGCTGCCGGTCGGGCTCAGCATCATCGGCGCGCGCGGCGCCGACGCTGTCCTGGTCGCCGTCGCGCAGGCTCTCGCCTGACTACGGCACCGTCTCGCGCTACGCCGCCTCGACGACCTTGCCGGAAGCGCGCGCCGGCACGGGACGTTTGGCTCGAAAGTTGGTCGCCCGCTCGAAGGCGTGCGCGGCGCTGAGCAGCGTCGGCTCCTGGAACGGCTTTGCGGCGATCTGCACGCTGACCGGCAGGCCGTCCGCCCCGAACCCGGAGCAGACGCACATCGCCGGCCAGCCGGTGAGGTTGAACGGGGCGGTAAAGCCGGGCCGGGCCAGGTTGTCCCATTTCGGCACGGCGTCGATCCGCGGCGCTTCGCCCGGGGCGCCGGCGGTGACCAGCAGATCGACGCCCTGCGTGGCTGCCGTTGTGGCGGCGCACAGTTCCCGGCGCATCCGCAGCGCCTGAACGTAGTCGGTCGCGGCGATCAGCCCGCCGTACGCCATCCGGTCGCGCAGCAGCTCGCCGTAGTCGCCGAAGCGTTCGCGCATCCAGGACTCGTGCACGGTGAACGCCTCGGCGACCAGCACAACGAAATTCGCCGCTTGATAGTCGTAAAGCGACGGCAGCACGACGTCCTGGATCTCGGCCCCCTGCGCCCGCCATATGTCGAGCGCCCCGTCGATTCCGGCCTGGACGGCGGGGCTGACCGGCCGGTCGGTCTCGTGCCAGTTCCGCACCACCCCGATGCGCAGCCCCTTTGCGTCCGTCCCCAGCCCGGCGGAGAAGTCCGGCACCGGCCGGTCGGCGCTGGCTGGGTCCTGCGCATCATAGCCGGCCATCGCCTGCAGCAGGATCGCGCAGTCCTCCACTGTCCAGGCCATCGGCCCCGCGTGGTCGAGCGAGAACGCCAGCGGCAGGATGCCGGACCGGCTGCACAGCCCGTAGGTCGGCTTGATCCCGGCGATGCCGCACAGCGCGGCCGGCCCGCGGATCGAGCCGCCGGTATCGGACCCGGTGCCGCCCAGGATCAACCCCGCCGCCACCGCAGCGCCGGTGCCGGACGATGAGCCTGCGGTGAAATGCTCGGTGTTCCACGGGTTGCGCGCCGGCGGCCATGGCAAATCGAAGCTCGGTCCGCCAAAGGCGAACTCGTGCGTGGCGAGCTTGCCCAGCATGACAGTGCCGGCCTCGGCCAGCTTGCGGACGGTGGTCGCGTCCGTGTCGGGAACCCAGCCCTGCAGCAGCTTGGAATGCGCCGTGGTGGCGATCCCCGCCGTCCCGTAGATGTCCTTGTGCGCGATGGGGATGCCGTCCAGCGTGCCCAACGATCCACCCTTCATCACGCGCGCCTCGGCCGCCCGCGCGTCGGCCAGCGCCCGCTCCGCTGTCACCAAGATAAAACTGTTCAGCGCCGCGTCCTCGGCCGCGATGCGGTCGAGCAGATGCTGGGTGAGCTCTACGGGCGAGAGCTCACGCGCCGCGATCTGCTTTGCGGCCTCGGCGATGGTGGGGGTTTGCATCACGCGGGCTCCGGCCGGAAGATCAGCGCCGGTTCGGCCTCGCGGCCCCGCAATGGCGTGCGGATGCGGGCCAGCATCGGCTCCACGTGCGCCCAGCCGACATACAACTCGGCGACCTGAGCGGGCGTGATCGCGAGGCCGGCGCGCCGGACCAGCGCCTCGAAGTCAGCCAGCGACGTCGTTTCGGTCATTGATCTCTCCTGCAAAACCTAATCTGCCGGCCCGGCATTTCCCGTGCCAAACCAGCGAGGTTCTGATGGTTGCTTGGCAACCCGCAGCCTAGCATCCTGGTCTCGATCGATCGAGTTCTACAAATGCCCGAATTTCAGGCCGCTGTGCATTTTCTGACCAATTTGCGTTTCAGAATGCTAATGTTGCAAATAAACCGCCATTTTTAGGTTGCGATCGCCAGCTTTGTTTTGTGACGCTGCGCTGTCTCGGCATGGGCAGCGCATGGCCCGGCTCTCGTCCCTCGCACGCTTGGCAGCCGCCGGGCTGCTGCTCTCGGCGCCGATGGCACAGGCGTCGGGCGTGCTGACGGTCGCCATGACGGCGGGCGACATCCCGGTGACCGGCGGCAACCCGGACCAGGGCTTCGTGCAGGCGCAGAGCTGGTTCCAGAACCTGACCCCGGTCAGCATCGCCGAGTAGGGCAGGCGGCCCATGACCCGTACGATCCTCGGCGATTGATCTACGCGCTGCCCATCGCCTTCGGCGTCAGCTTGGTGTGCTTCATGCTGGTGTATTTGGCGCCGGGCGACCCGCTGCAGACGGTGCTGCCGCCGGACGCGAACGCGGAGATGATCGAGATCGTCAAGCGCGCCTACGGCTTCGACAAGCCATTGCCGGTGCAATTCGTGAACTGGCTGTGGCGCGCGGCGCATGGCGATTTCGGGCTTTCGGTCGCGACCCGGCGGCCGGTGTCGCTGGAGGTTGGCGGCGCCTTGGTCGATACGCTGGTGCTTGCGGTGCCGCTGTCCTTCGTGCTCGGCGCCGGGCTTGGCACGCTGGCGGGCTACGCGCCGGCCGGGCGCTTGGGACGGGCGCTGGACCGCATGGTGACCGGCACGGCGGTGATGGGCGTGAGCGTGCCGAACTACTGGCTCGGCCTGGTCCTGGTGATCATCTTCGCCGTCGAGCTGTCCTGGCTGCCGGCGTCGGGCATGGCCTCGGCGGCGCGGGTGGCGGTCACCGGCGTGTTTGAGACGTAGAAGGCCGTCTCGGCGGAGTAGCGCAGCAGCCCGGTCTTGGCGTTGCGGGTGTGACGCTGCGCTCGACACGGACGACGGCGGCGACGTGCGGATGCCGGTCGGTGTCGGCCAGCTTGTCTGCGGGCTCGAAGACGGTGACGGTGCGGCGTTCGTCGCGGTTGCGGCCCTTGTCGTGGCTGTGGGCGTAGCCGGC
>JAABUS010003405.1_pt1 | contig 25960 bp, 34 predicted proteins | sample 5560161 | NCBI WGS metagenome assembly JAABUS01 (sample SAMN10711885, study PRJNA513376) | rock metagenome | isolation source: Antarctica rocks | place: Antarctica: Victoria Land, Trio Nunatak nord | collected 2016-01-04
TGTTTCGTGTGGTGGGGGCTTTGGGGGGGGGGGGGGTGGTGGAGCCCCGGGCGGTGTTGGTTGGCTGTTGCTTGATTGTGGGGGTGAGAGTGGGGGTGAGAGTGGGGATCATGGTCTGGAGAGGGGGGTGGTGGATTAGTTGAGAGGGAGGGGTACCAGAGCGTGGAGGGCTGGGGGAGGGTGTTAGTTGGTATCGTTGGGACGGGGTGGAGGAGCGTACGTCGTGAGGGTGGAGGGGTGGCAGGGAGGAAAGCATCGTCGTCTTGGTCCTAGGAGGAGAAGAGTCGTAGATTTATCGATTCAGAGTAGAAGCTACAGAATCTAATTGACGTTTCTGAGCATGTCCTTAAGAGGAGTCTGGCGAGTCTGGCAAGAACATCAACATTAACCCTAGTGCCCTAACACTTCACACGCTAGTGCCAATGGCCATGTGGACACCTCTTTGTAGAAATAGTATTATTGATGCACCAAGCTACTGTAGACGGACTATCATAATAAGAAGCCCGCGTGCTGAGCTGCATGTTTTCACGCATTCGACATTATGCAAACACGTCTTTATGTTAGAATCCTGAATGGGTGCAAGTTGTTCATTCAGAAGGTCTATGCTATAGGACCTATCTAGCGAGTATGCCAAGGCGCTAGGCCATATACCAATAAGGTACTTTAGCAAAGCCCGAAGTGGGCGGTAGCTACACAACCTCCCTAGCATGCAGAAATTCGCACGAGCAAGCATAGTTGACCGCCCCTCTTTGTTTAGTTGTGAGCTGATAGTCATTTGATGGTGTCGATGATTGGATAAGAATTCATCGTGTAGCATGTGCTGAGGCAGACCAGACTGTGTTAGCAATGCCTCTCAATACGAAATGGCAAAAACTCAATGGCTAAATGACCTCGATGGTGCTACGACGAAAGGGATCTAGTACAACCTGCGTAGCGAGTAGCTGTGTAAGGATGATACATTTTTGTAGAATCGCAACCATTCATTCACTCCAGCACATTTTGGCTGCGAAGTCAATGTAAGACATGTCCTCGCCGCCATGATCCAGAAGGTAAGCGCTCACCCTCTGCCGATCTCGTAGATTATCGGCAGCCCCTATAGTATACTCATCCATGTTCCAAAAGCTACCCTCATCGCAGCCCAGCAGGCCACTCATTTGCACAACCTCCAATTTCAGCGTTCTACGCATCTTTTGGAATACCGAGGGCCAGTTACCCTCCTCAATCAAATGAACATCGCGTAACGTGACACTCTTGAGCGTGCCAGAATGCTTGCTGCAAAATCCAACCAGTCCAGCCTCCGTGCTCTTGATCGTGTCGAAAGTGACAGTTCCGAGCTGCCTCCAGTGAAAGTCCCCAACAATATACTTCAGCTCCACGGATAACATGGCATCACAAGTATAGAATTCGACTGATAGATCAGTGAGATCTGCAGCTGACGTGACAAATTCTACAAGCCGCTTGTTCTCCAGGTAAGCGTTAAACTCGTCCTCCTCTTCGTCATCGAGCGCCATCATGGTGTCCTCATGAAGCAGAGGTAGCAACATTTGGAGCTCCAGGTTGCGTAGGTAACGCATGCTCTCCTTTCTGATTGCAAATTCTTCGTCGTTTTGGTGTAGTAAACCCCAGCTCACGGGCGAGCAATGCAAGGTTTCAAGATTCAGGCCAACGTTTCCTGCACCCAGTAGCATCGAGAGGATGGTGAGCGTCCCAGCACACGGCTCATCGTATCCATCAGACCATGCGACCCTGAATGGGGCTCCCAGAATCAAGCCCATATCCTCTTCAAATCGTTCAACAGTACACCCCGTCTCTAGCCCCAGGATTCTCAAATTAGGCAGTTGCTTCATTGCTTTGGCCACTTCTACCGGGAAGAAGTCCGAATGACGCATGTATTCTTGGTCGGTAAGATATCCCTGATAGATCGAGAATGCGAGGTCCATCTTCTCTCTTGAATCCGCGCGGACCGTTCGGTTGAGTGCACGCCTTGCGCGCGCGCTGTCGTCAAACCCTGGAGGTTTATAAGCCTGAAACGTCGTGCTCTCCTCGAATTCCTCACGGCTGAGGTGCGCCAACACATCTATCTCACAACAGATCTCTCGAACGTAATTACTAACGACAGGATGTTCCGCAATAGCGGAAAGACGGTGGTAGCTCTTCTTCTGAAGTCGGACGTAGACCGTAGGTACGATATATTGGAGACCAAGTTCAGCCACATTCCTACATAATAGACGGAAGTTGGCAGCTTCTGTATGCTTAAGGTAACCGAAGACCATGTGGGTGAGCTCTGAAGGTAATCGGTCCATGGGGAAGTTAAGACTCGCGGTGGTTGACGTATGGGAAGGTGTCTTGGCTGCGGAGGAGCGCTTAGCCTTTGAGCGTGGCATTCTGGCCAACAAGCATGAACGAGTGAGGAGATTTCGCAAAAGGTTGACGCTGTCAGGAGGATGATGAGAAACGGAAAGGAATGTGATGAGATCCCAAGTTGCTGCTGAGCTGTCGTTCTTGGCAGCTGAGCACTGAAAAAGGAGGCTATTGATCGTATGTGAAAGATATGGGCTCGGACTGGACCCAAGGGAGTGCCACCTGGTGTGGGTCTCGTAACGATGTGATACGTAGTGGTCCTGTGCAGCAATCGTGTTCCCAAGTGATGATGCCTGAGAGAGGACGATGGTTGGGAAGGGGAAGTGAGGTGTTGAAAATGAAGTCAAAGTCCAAGCCCGGCAAGCGCGAAATGCCAACCCACGTGACATCGAAGCTTTAGCGTATGCAAAACCCTTGATAATTCTTGGCAATGTCGATCCATGCCACACACACCTAATTCACAAATCAAATATAGTAATTATCACTCTTAGCCAGATATTTTATATATATAAAAGATAGAGGTAATTACTGCGATTATAACGGCGTATATAACATAAGAATTGGTTGAAGGATAACCAAGTTATAGTAGATAGAAGCAATCCTATAGAAAACGATTCTTGCAAGCACTAACTCGTAGCAAGTAGAAAACTTCGATAGAATAATATAAATTTCTAAATCGACGAGAATTTCCCCTATCAAAAAATGAAAAATATATAGAATGTAAGAAGTTCTATATCGCGAATCCTAAATGTATTATAATAGATTAAATAAGTCTCATATTCGTTAGATAATCGGGTTTGAATCCTTGGATCAGATGTGTTTTGCATGGATCGACATTGCCAACAATTATCAAGAGTTTTGCACACGCTAATTCTAGCTTTCTCCTCTACTCCGAAACGGTGTACTACTCGAGTTTCAAATCAAATATTTCAGCCAGAATCATACACAGAGGGTGATGTACTGGACATATAGCCGGTAAATTACCCTGGGATTGCAAGATTCGTGCTCTTCTGCTACCCCAAAGTCCATTATCATTGCTTGACAATCCTAGAATTGGATATACTCTTGGTGTCTAGCCTACTCATTGGGGCCAAAAGCTCCTTTTCTAAGCATAATTCATGTCCTAATCTTCCAGGTGATTCCATCACATTATACGGAGTAGTCGCCTTCAGTATGCTTTTAGCGTACGATTACATCAAAAGGTATATCAAACATGCTGATGAGATGCAAAAGTGATAGACCCAAACACCTGTTCCACTAGACTCATATTCCTTATGCGCTCATTCCCAACACTCAAGCCGAAGCCCAGAGCACACCCAGAGAGGTTCGAGCCTCATATCCCATCCCAGAACCTTTCCCGGCCCACTCATGACGCCATCCCAGGCATCAATTCCCGAACCTTCAACCCACCATCAATCTCGTCCACGACATCCTCCCCACTAAAATTATCCACTCCTTACAAAACTGCGCCATACTCGGGGGCAACACCTTTTTCTTAGTCCCATCTGTCTGCTCCATAGTATTAATATACAACCCCGCGCTAACATGCCAGGCAACATGGCAATGAAACGGCCACAAACCTGAATTATCTGTCTCGTACTGCAGCACTATGCATCCCGGCGCCGCAGCAGTACCACCTTGCACAAGCTGTACATCTCTTCGCTGGGAATTTTGCTGGTTCATTATGGTGTCGTCTCATTCGCCTACGCTTTCGTTGAGGACGTTGAAGTTGTGGCCGTAGATGCATGGGGTGAGAGGCGCCGAATTCGTTGTGCACTATTAGGCGGACGGAGGCGTTGTTGCCGAAGTTGTAGACGTTCCATTGAGGGTCGTTGGGGTAGGATGTATTGCCTTGGTTTGCGAGAAAGGGGACCGGGTACTTGTAGTTTGGGCGGAAGGTCTGGCCGTTCATAGAGAAGAGATCTCAACCAGTCAAGTTGGGGCCGATGGTCATGTCGATTTTCTGCGTTACCGCTGGGTTAGAGGTGGCGGGGAAGGAAAAGAATCGCGTTGCCTTATTAAGAGGGTCATTATTGCAGAGGAGGGCGTTATAAGGGGTGGACATTGTGTTTGGAACGGTGGTCGCGACGGCGTTTGCGTAGTAGATCACTGCTAGGGCATGAAACGGAAGCTGGTTAGAAACCGAGCAGGGCCCGGGAATGTCTGCGCGTATCCAGGATGAGGAGTTATGCGGACCATTGGCTTCTACGATCACGTCGGTACGTTGGCCGATTCCTAGGGTGACCATGTTGGTTTCATAGGGCACGACGGGTACGAAATCGTTCGCCATGACGGTCATGTTGTGGCCGTCGATGGTGAAGCGTTGAAGGCCCTCGGCAGCGCCGTTGATGAGTCCGAGTCGATGCTTCTTCCCGGAGGTGAACTTGGATTTGGAAAGGCCTGCGTTGGGTGTGCATTCTCGTCCGGTGGTCATAAGAGAGCAGTTGTAATTCATCTTTCCCGTTTATGAGGTTGTTGTCCGATTGCGGAGGCGGCCATCCGATAATGGCCATGACTTGCTCCACAAGGTCGTAGTAGTCGGTATGGTACCAGTCATTCAAGGGCACTGGGCTTAGGTCTATATCGGAAGGTACATGCTTAGGACTGTGGACGATCATTGGCCCGAGACGACCAGCATTGAACTGAGCGCAATAGTGGGAGTGATACCAGTGGGAGTGATACCATGAAGTCCCATAGAGGTCGGCCAGAAAAGCGTACGTGAAGAATTTTCCAGGAGCAATCGGACATTGCTGAACGGCAGGGACACCGTCGAATCATGAGGTTAGCTTCTACAGCATACCGTGCCAATGCAGGGCAGTCCCTTCTTCAGGACCGGCGATGTTGTTACACATTGTGATGTTGAAGGGGTCGCCCCGATCAGCTTCAAGGAGTGGAGCAGGAAACGCTCCGTTGACAAGGAGCGCACGTCTGGTCACGCCATGGAACACACTGCCGTGGGCAATATTGAAATGATAAACACGACTCACTCCAAATTGTGGTGTTATGGTGTAAGAATTGGTATTGCTAACAGTGGCATTCGCCCAAGGAAAGCCGTCTGGAAGAGGATTGTTGGTTGAGAACGATGGGAGGGTAGGCGCTGAGAGGGTACCCAGCACTGACGCGCCATTGGTAATTGTCTAAGGCAGCGCTGGAACCAAAGCGGACGGGGACAGGATACTATTGATGACAGCAGCGCCAGCCGTAGTAGGATACTTCGCGGACGACGGTTGAGAATAGTATCCGTGGGATTGGGGTTGTACAGGACCACTACCATTGGGAACAGCAACATAACCAGTGCTTGGGGATGAGAATCTGCCAAGATTGAGTCACCAATCTGGTAATTGCCACCCTCTTGGAATGGTCCAGATCCTAGTGGGTTGGCAGGATTTTGCGGCTCTTCAACAGGAGCCGAGCTGTCATATGACGCTGAAGCGGGAAATGCGTCCGCAGGAGGTTTCGAGTCGAGCGTTACGAATGACGTTGATGCAGGCAGCGCAGTCGTTGATGTCTTGCAGCAATGAACGGGAACTTGCTGTGTCTGGTTTTGGAACTGATGCGAGCGCGGATTGGTGATACTTTGATTATTCGTTTCGTTGGAATATGTGAAACTTCGACCGCTTCGATGACTGTTCTGATGATTTCTTCAACAATTACAGGCTCAACAGGTTCGACAACCCTGTCGGAAGCCTCTGGTGGTTGCCAAGGTATAATAGCTGCCTGTGTCTGAACGGGTGTTTTCTGTAACAGAGGGATGCAAACGAATGCTTTTACAATTGCTCAAGAGACTCTGACGAGGGTTTTTGAGAAAGCGTGGCAACCTGTCTATAAAGAAGTAGAAAATGGTTTACAGATATCGTTTACATATTTTCGAAATCCAAAAAACTCGGGTCAAATAGTCATCTTCTTAGGTTTGCAAACAAGGGCTGGCCTCAGAGGCTTTCGTTTGGGATCATTCATCACCCAAGAAATTGCGTGATAGAACTCGAGTCATTTAATTTTTGGTACCCAACGTTTTTCCATGTGCGAATTCGAAGGATGATCATACCTGCGCTGACTGCATGAACATTCCCCCTCCACAGTCAGACTCCTTTAAGCCTTGCTGACAACGTTTCCGAATAGACAAGAAAGTAGAAAATCCATGACAGGTCGTCCTCGACGAGTGTGAAACAACCAACGATCAATTCCCCAAAGAAACGGCAGAATGATGCGTGGAAGCGAGGATACAAGGCTTCATAGGAGCGGTGAAGATCGGAAACAGCCCCAAATCTGGAACGAGTTGAACGCGAAATGGTTATTTTCAGGCCAGATAGCCATCGTCTCAGGTACACCCGCGATGTAGATCAGATAAGCGAACCCTAAGAGCTTCGAAATATTTGTACTGGGTATACATACTCGTATGGAGGCCACCGAGGCCACATCAAGACCCGACCAGGATTAGGAACATTGATATTACTGTGGACTGGTTGTATGTCTGCTCAACCACCTTTCCTTTCACGAGTTTCGCTGCGGTTCATCTTCGACAAGAGGCAATAACAATCGCCAACAAGAACAGTAAGCCACAAAACGGGCTATGCAGTGTTGGCATGATGGTCTTCTTTGTTTTTGCTTGGAGGAAGAGAAGTCGTTCCGTTGAGGCAGTGAAGCCTGTGGAATTCCGGTCCATTGGTGCCACCATGAAAGCAACCAACAGCTTCAAGGGCAGCTAGAGTAATGTCATCGCAGGACGTGCAGGACCGTTGTCGCCAGCCAACTTGGTAGCCTCCTTGAGGATGGGTCACTGGCTGGTGCTGATAAAGCTTGCTGCCCTTCGCGTGTAGACGCTCGAAAGGGGGTCGATAGGGCCACTAGAGCAGCGCCTAGCGCAGGGGCAGTTGGGAAGGCTACCGGGATTATGGTTGGATCTCTCTTCCAACAGATTCGCAACATGTGCTATGCACGATCTTCTGTAGATAGTTATGCACATGTTCCACGCTGGCACCCACCATATGAATGTCACTGCAAAGAGGCCGAGATTCATGAACGCTTCTGTTGAGTCAAGTGTGAGACGAGCGATGATTTTCGACCCCAGGTCAGCGGGAAGTCGTCGCTGCCAAAGATGAAATTCACATCTTTGGCATTGTGACTTTGAGCCGGGCGCGTGAGCACCAAGTCGTAAAGGTTGTCAGCAAGCAGCACGCCGCATTTCTGTGGGTCAACCCATTTTTGTTCGCTCGTGCGTCTCATAGGTTGGGGAGCCTTCACTCAATGCTAAGTTCACACAGTAACAACCACTTCCTTCGCGCTCACAACTTTCTTCTGCGCCTCAAATTCAACCTGGATAGCCTCAAGACCCTTCCCCACAACCCAAGGCTCAGGGGCAATCACGTATTTACCCTCCTCAAGCGCCTTCGGCAAAAACTCCTCAAAAACAGCCGGACCAACCTTATCATCTTTAAGCGTGCTTATTTGGCTTGTTTTCAGAAGCAGGCAAAGCTGTCGAAATAAACTTCTTCCCATCAACTTTATCCACTACCTCAAAGCACGCCTCAGCGGCTCCCGCAAAAGATCCGCAAAATGCTTGTCCTATAATCCAAGAGCTAAATCCTCGACAACGGTTCCGCTGATATAATCAAAAACACCACTCGCGCTAAGCTTTCTCACATACTCGAAATTCTTGGGAGATGCGGTAGCGAGGACTTCATAACCACCCGCAACAGCAACCTGAACGCCATTCGAACCAACAGCGGACGCACCACCCCACATAACCACCGTCTTCCATGTCTCCTCGGGATCCAGCATTAGATGCTTCAGCCCCAACTGATCCCGCTCAAAAAGCCCACACGCCGCCACCGATAGCACCAAAGGGAAGACAACAGCTTCAATTTACTTCATACCCTCCGGAATTGGTGCCGTCAATCTCGCTTTCACAATACTATACGCCTGAAATCCCCCCCCAGAAGGCACATTCTTAGCAAGGCCAATCGCAGCGCCAAGGACGCGATCGCCGGACTTGAAGCGGGTGACGGTGCTGCTTACTTCGAAAACTTCGCCTGCGACGTCCTCGCCGGAGATTGGGAGGGTAGGTGAGCCAGGGGATGTGGGCGGTGTCTTGGAGGACCCAGTCGACAGCCTTAATGACCCAGGCGTGGTTTTTGATGACGAACTCCTTGGCAGAGGGGGAAGTGTAGGGTGCAGAGCGCAAGGGGAGAGGCTCTCCTATGGCGTTTTGCCAGGCGGCGATGTTGGAGGGCATCATGGCTATTTGGAGAAAAAAGGTCGATTTTGATGCGGGTCAAGAGGCTGCTTGGCATAGGTGGTCTTGGTGTAAGGAACAAGCCGTGGAAAAATGAGTAGACTCGCAATTCTATTGATGTCAAATGAAGAATGAAGGACATTTGGGCGCCTTGCCCTTTTATGTGGAACGCTGTCGCCGATCAAGTCCGCTTCAATCCGAGTGTTTGGATTTACCTGAGAAGATCTCCGAGAAGACAGCTCTTTGTCTAGTCAAAGATCGACGAGACGCAGCTCACAGGATGATGGAATGCGCAGTGACGTGGACATGACGAGACAGAGGAGCAGCCGTACATGAAGGCTTGCGTATGAACTGCGATATAGAACAAACAAGGCAATATAAAAGTACATCGCTCATTGAGATCGTCCCATGATATTTGCAGAGTGGTATCATGAACGCCGAATCCAAACGACTTCCCATATGTACAATCGCTTACAATGTGACGCTTAGAATTCCTGGGACAACACCTTCTTCAACGTACCGCCCTCCTTCTCATACTTCTCGATCTTGTCTTGCGAAGCATACAACTTCCCAAGCAGGTACCTAGCCCTTCCCCGCGTCTCTTTTGGCGCCCCAGGCAGGTTTCCTAGTAGACTGAGCTCGGACTCGCACTTATCAATTCCTGCAGTTTCGATCTTGATCAGCTCGCTCAGGATAGCTAGGTCCATTTTTGCTTTCAAGACATGGTCGTTAGTGAGTTGCCTGAACGCCGCGGAATACACTGGTTTCCCTGGTTTGATGCTCGTTGGCCTGCCGTTGGAGGACACAATGGTGATCATCTCAGCTTGTTCGAGAGCTTGTAGAGTCTCCTCGCCACCGGATTTGAAGACGTCAGAGAGTAGGATCTCGTTGTAGCGAAGAGACTCTGAGGTGGCAAGCGATGTTACGAGAAGCCAAGCCTGCTCAGGCGTCCACTTGCGAGGGCTACTATCGAGAATGTACATCTTCAAGATTTCGGAGGCGGATTGCTCTGTGATCTCGCGAACAGCCTTCTTAGGAGTTTCACCGGTCTTGATCCGTCGAGCGAGGAACTCTAGGTCGGTTAGTCGGCCACCCAAAGTTGAGATACAGTCGTCGAGTTCGGCCAAGTCCCCACGCATCTGTGATGGTTTTGGCTTTGCCTTGGGTCCGCCACCATCTTCCGCGTCAGCATCTAAGTGGTTGATGACGAAGCGCTTGGCTACTTCTGGAGAACAGTCGCCTAGCGCAATCTGTCGGAAGACTCGATCTGGCAATGCTTTGCTCAAAGACTTGGAGAAAGAGACGTCATTAGTGAGGAAGATCACATGGGCAATGTTCGCAGTTGTCAGACCGGCAGCCCACTCCGAGATCTTGTCGTAGACCACATTGTTTTCCTGGCTTTTATGCAAGAAATTGTCGACGACTACCACCGGTCTTCTCTCAGGGTGCGCTTCGAGGTACTCGTCGTCACCAAGATCTCCATCCTTGTCATCCTTCTTGCGTCCCTCCAAAGCAACCTGCTTCAGAGCACTTGCCGTGTTCTGCCATATCTTCGCCAGCTGCGCGTCCAAAGTCTCTGAGAAGCCGGTTTTAGTGCCTATTGTACCTTGAGCTGCAAGATCAACCAAACTGCTGATGCTGTTCATCCATGAGAAGACCGGTCTGTAGCCAACTTCAAGTGCTGCTGCGCAAATCGTGGAGCTATCACGTTTCGCCTCCTGTATAGGTTTGCAATCAATGACCAGATTGTTCTTGCGCCCTTTCAGCGCTTGGTCCAACACAAGCTCCTTCTTGCCGGAACCTCTGGGTCCTTGTATCACGATGAATGTATCGGCGCTCTCCATAAGCCAGGTCTGGATTTGCTCAATGTCAGCCTTGCGGTCATCCCAGATTGCACGTAGCCCGGCGTCCTCTGGCGCTCTCTGCTTCAGATTCAGGACGTCCGTTGCGCGCGACGCTTGAGATCTGAGCCATTTATATACCGGATTGTCTGCGAGGTGGAAAGTCCGAGTGACGTGGGCTTTAATGAAGAATGTCCGTATACTGTTCTCCTCCTTAGCGTGGGGCTCTTCATCAACACGACACAAGACTTACGGATCGAACACCGCAACTGTAACCGTACCCGCCAATGCAAGCGCAAGAGGGATGACAACCCGCGGATGATTCGCGAGCCATTCCCAGATCCGGTGCGCCTTTCGCCTTTGCTCGTACCCCAGCTTCAACATTGTCCCAGTATTGCCTCCACCATCCGTAGCTGGTAGTACAAAACCATGCATGCAGTTCTTCGCCACAATCGCATGTCTGACGTTCTTGAAGTTTATGTAGGCGTACTTCGGGAGGTCCTTGGAGTCTGTAGGCTGAGGCGTTATATCCGAGAGCCTTCCATATCTCCTGAAAAGCGAGTATAGTGTCTCCTGCGATAGCTCTTCTGCCGACTGTCCCGGCGAAGTAGGTAGAAACTCAACCTTGAGCCTTGGATCAGGAAGGCGTTGCAAGTCCTCCAACCAAGGTCTACCGCGAACCCGATGTGTCCGTACTCGTTGAAATGGGTTGAACCATGGTTTGATCGGGTTCTCTTTCAAGTATGTTTTGATAGTCCTCTCAAGCTCTCCAATCTTCTGGTCTGGATTGTGTGCAATCTTCACGAACGCCCCTCCCTCTCCCATTCGTGGCAGTATCTCTGTAATCTGTATAGAATTTGGCACAGCTCGCTTGGCGATGCTATTAGGATCTGCGGCTGCATGGTCTGGTTCTTTGAGATGCTTCAGAATTCGTGGTACGAATGTGGCGGCGTCAATGAATGGGAGCCACATTGCAATGCTAAATTTGAGCGGGAAGACATCTGAGACTATAAGCAAATACACAGAATTATAAGGGCCTCATTCGACATACTGTCGAGAAAGAAGACACCCTCATTCTCCCGTGCCTCTATGTGCCCAGACTTATCGTCGCCCGCCTCCGTGGACCTGGCTCGCCTACTGTCGACGATAGCTGCGCGGTGTAACAGAGGCCGGTATCTGGTCGCGGTTGAGAGATATCGTCGCTGAGCAAAGGGATGCGCAAGACCCATGGGCCTACTCAGAAGCCTGGGAAGGCTTAGCATGCTCGGCGCGTTCTATACCAATTCATAGCTGATTTAAGGTACAGCAGGATCCTCGGTGGTGGTGATCAGACCGCTCAATAGTGTTACGCCCCATTCACGTATGTCGAACATGTCGTGTCTTGGGCATGCATGGAAGCTGTTTATCCGTCATTGTCCGGTCCATATGATATCCTATTCTCCATATCAACTGAGACTAATCTAGACAGGACCGCTTTTCCTACTTGAGAATTGTCTCCTTAAAGTACGAGACCTTACCTCACTGTTCAAATTCCCGCAAACCAAAAGCTTGCTGGGGCGAGCAACTTATGGGCATGCGAGAGCGGGAAAACCACAACCCACCAGTGGAATACAGAGATGGGTCCTTTGAGCGCTCCTTCCTACTTTTAGGTTTTTGCAGAATGCTCCGCTAATCATTCACTTTCGCGACTCGTACTGACTCAGCCTCCTTCCAAGCATCGACCCTGCCTGACATCGCTCTCGAGTACTATGTGTCAAGAGCCGTCGGGCTCCCTGCCTACAATAATATTCCTAATCGACTCAGCGCTGTTGCGGCATGAACAGGATCTCATGACAGAAAGCCTGCGGTCTACGTAAGTATTACCCACACTGCAATAATTGGAATCACCTACGAGTTGACGGATCATTCAATGGAACCGTCAAATTCTTTGAGACCAGCATTCAAAAATCCTCCGACCCTTACCATGAGGGTCCACATTTGAGGCTATGTGATTAATTCTGGACTAAACGTGGAAACACCATTTTCAAGAGAGGATGAACTCAATCTCTATTCCTGTTGGGGATGGTATATTGAATTAAGCGTTGCAATTTGGCTCTTTGCCGCACAACTTTGAGTCTCGTTCTTGTTTAATGCTTGCCCTCATTCATCGCTGATCAAACCTTCCCAGAAATAGCCAGTTCGACAGATCTATCTGTTAGGCGCCTCTCGTAAGCAAGAATAGCTGTCAATGAGAGTGACTCGAAGATATGGCGGTAGCCAGTGTTGGAATGTTCAGCATAAATAGACCACTCCCTCCATAGATAATCAACCAGTCGTTCCTCCCATTTTGACAGCCAGTGCCACTTCTACCCGATAACAGGTTAATATTGTATTGGGACATCCCCCCGTTTGCGCCAATAAACACTGGAACATTCCCAATATAAGGTTAGTTGCCATCGAATGACATTCGAAGTTTCTCAAGCTCACAACCGCGCTAGATCCACAGGCATCGCCAAGCATTCCTTGTTCTCTTCTTCGTCGATTCACCGCTGTTGCTTCTTCCTCATCCTTAATCTCCCTCAAATGGCAAACATAATGCGCCACTTAATCACCTCGGTTGACCTCGAGTGCAAGATGAAGAGAACATGGTGAAGCGAATTTAATCTCTCGATCTTCTGTGGCGTTCACGGATACACGGAGTTCCCCTTCAGTTGCGACGCCGACTCAGACGGTACTTTTTCAAGCAATACAAGGAGTCCTTGTTGTTGTCGTTGTTGCCTTGAGGCTCGCAGATCAGGCTGCTTATAGAGAGAGCGACTACTGCGACGAACAACCGCAGAAGCTCGGTGGTGTTCTAATCACGCAAGGGGTCCTGCATGAGGCAGTGCAGATATTTTCGGCCACGTGATTGCCACGTTTTGATCCCTGCAGACATTTCGGCCGAAGAAGTGAAGCATGGCTTTCGCATGGGAATTCATGCGATCCCCTGTCAATTATCGACGCGCATGAGGTCATACACAATGTGTCAAGAGTTTGCGCTGCAGGATACTGGGGCCCCTTGCTTTAGCTGGATCTATATCTGGCTTGATATCGAGATAGTGTTACTGCGGTGAATCGTCTTCACTGATCTCTAAGGTTTCTTGGAAGACCCTTAAGCACGAAAGAATGGGAGTTTCATCCAATGTCGTAAGGAAAAGTGATCACTGGAAGCGTCGGAGCGATCTTGGTCCTTCGTAATCTGACCGTCCTGTGAAGATAGAAATGGAAGATCGTATCTCGTTCTGTTGCGCAACACCCCTGTGTTATCAATAAATTCATTTACTCCCTTTCAAGGTATTTACCCTTCGTTGTGTCGACCGCCTCCTAAAAGTCTTCCTTACCAGCTTCTCTTCTCCTCTTCATTGTACCAATATTACAATTCAAAGACTCCTGAAAAATAGCATGGCTCTCCTGGGTCAGAACATATCGACTTGCGTCGCCCTTGTTGTGCTGCTTATCTTGCTCGTCCGGTTCGTGTTGTCACTACGGTCACCACCTGACAAAAATGGCAACAAGATGCCCAATGGTCCTTTTGGTCTTCCAATCTTTGGTGAGAATACATGACATGAACGAACAAGGCAATCAATACTCATGCTTAGTAGGCTCACTACCATTTATGTCAAACGATCCCGAGCTTAGTCTGGATAAATGGGCGAAGAAATATGGACCTCTGTATCCAATCTGGCTTGGAAACAAGCTGTACATGATCATATCAGACCCGAATACGGCAAAAGATCTCTTCCAAACCAACGGCGCGGTCTTCTCATCGAGAGCGGAGTCGTACATCAAGGGCCTTCATGTCTTCAATCTTCGTGGGATCACTGCTAACCCTTACAACGACCGATGGTCAGTCCAAATCAGTCCATAATGGGAAATTTCAGATTGCTTACTACGTACTACTAGGCGCAAGCACCGTGCCATTTCTCAGAATTGGCTTAGCGAGCGTGCGGTCGATGGCTATTCTTGGATTCTCGATCGCGAAGCGACAGTAATGATCAAATCGCTGTACAATGCGACTAAAGGCGGCTCGCTGTCGGTGAATACTCAGGTACGGCTTCCCCAATCAGGTATATGTTTGTTTTTATTGACCTGCGAGAAGCCCCACGCTGGTCGCTCCATCCTGAACAACATGTTATCCATCACCTTTGGTTTCCGAACCAACAGCCCCAATCATCCTCTGGTCGGCCGCGCTCTCGAGATGAGCAGAGAATTCATGTTTGTCAGCAACTCCAGTTCGCGACGACTTGCTAATTCCATTCGCTAGGAGACTCACAGGTCCAGTGTCGAATTTGGTAGACATGTTCCCCATTTTGCAGATGTTCCCCAACGCCATGGTAATTCGCGGAACGAAGCTAAATCAAGATCTCCGCAAAACCTACGGCGGCTTTGTCAAGGATGTAGAGCGAAAGCTACAAAATGGGGAGCAGGTCCAAGACTGTCTAGCGAAGATGATGATCCAGAGCAGCAACAAGGAGCACTTGACTGAGTTGGACGTGGACATGATGGCTGCGGCTTTCATGATTGGTGGCGTTGAGACGGTATGTCTACATGAGTCTTTGCTATGACAATGCAACCGCTTACAGGCCCCTTTCGGATAGACTGCCTCAGTTCTTCATTGGTTCTGCGCTCTCATATCTTACTACCCTGCCGTTCAAAAGCAGGCTCAGAAAGAGCTTGACCGAGTGGTTGGCCGAGACCGCTTACCTTCTGTTGCTGACGAAGCCAACTTACCTTTCATTCACGCTATCCTCAAAGAGGTATTTTCTCCCAGCAAATGATGAAGCAAAGCACTATATTACTTCGCGGCAGGCTGATAAAAATGATGCAGGTTGAGCGATACCGCAACCCGCAATGGCTAGGGACTCCGCATTATTCCACGGAAGACTTCACGTACAATGGAATGTTCATCCCCAAGGGTACGAGTATGGTGTTGAACACCTATACTATGCACCACGACCCCGAGCGCTTCCCAGACCCACACACGTTCAACGTATGTCCATGTTTCACTTCACTCGTTCCCCATTTGCTAATCTTTACTGGCAGCCTAACCGCTACCTCAACGACAACCTAAGCTCGTCCGAGCACTCCAAAGGTCTTAACGCCAAGGCACGCGACCACTGGATCTTTGGCTCTGGGTGAGTCTTCGAACCCCTTGCCAAACTCCTTGCCCCCCACACCAAAATACACCAGATACTGACATTTCCTCCAGCCGTCGCGTCTGCCCCGGCATCACAGTCGCGCAGCGAACACTTCGACTCAGCATCGCCAAATTGCTCTGGGCGTTCGAATTCTCCGAAGTCCCTGGCCAGCCTATCGAGCTGGACAAATATGATGGGCTTTCTGGTCGTTCGCCTATCCCGTTCAAGGTTTGTCTGAGGCCGAGGGATGGGAGTGTGGAGAAAGTGCTGGAGACTGTGCAGAGTGAGTAAATCTTGGCGGAATGGGAATAGATGGAGCCAAATGAAAAGCGCGTGGAGCAAAGCTCAGGAGGCGATCAATGAGATGGTGGCATGCGATATTAGATAGCCTGAATTACACTTGAATATTTCGAATCTCTTATTGGACAGTCAAAAGCCACAGTAGGAGGGAATCACGGTAAGAGAAATGCCACAGCTGCAGTAGGACCTCTTGTTGCTCTTTCGCAAGGGTAATTTAGCCGTGGCGCCACAAGCTTTCCGCAAAGTCAGTCTGACGGAGAAAAAAATAATACATCTAATACATCTTATACATGCTTCAATCGCTGCATCCATCATACATCCAGTCTCGCATCCTCTACCACATCAACTCGTTTAGCATCTCTTCGAAGTCATCGCCGCTAGCGTCCTTGAATCCTACGATAACGAGTGGTCCGTCGCCGGAATTCCCTCAGATCTCTTGAGCATCTTCACTTCAGTTGAACAGGGCATCATCGTCATCCTCGAGGCGCTCCTTTGTATAGGGGCTATCATTTCAAGCGGCTTCGTCCTCAACTTTCCGGTGAAGGGAGTTATCAAAGGGAGTAAAGCTGACATGGCGTATCTGCGGAAGCCGTGTTGGCAGAACATGTAGATTCTTAGGGATGACTTTTTACCTGATCGGTCGCTTGGCGCCGTGGTAATTAGTACCGCCCTAGTCCTAGGCCAACAGTGGGGGGTGAACTGGGATGTCACGCTTTCCGTACCTGTTCGAACCACCGCGGTTGACCTTTCGGAGTTCTGATGCTCGCGGTCAGGAAGATATCGTGCTCGGGGAGAGAGGGGGGAATAGTGTTGGCAGAATATATAGATTCTTAGGGACGACTTTTTGCCTGATCGGTCGCTTGGCGCCGTGGTAATTAGCACCGCTGGTGCCGCCCTCGCCCTATTCCAATTTCGTCGAGACTTTTGTCGGCGGCTTGGTCATCGCGCGACGTCTGTACAGAAGTCTAAGAAGCATTGAATCGCACGATCTGCTGGAATATTGTTGAAATGCTTGGTTGCGATGACGCAGGTTGTTGATTTTCTCGTTTAAGGAATCTATTTTGAAGCTAAGCTTCAGCTTCTGCTTAAAATGAGATTTCCAGGCTTTCACATCGATAGGGGCCTCCTGTGAATTATATTAGCATCTCTATGAGTGGTTTGTTGATTCGTGGAAGACCAATATATTAGTGAAATACAGAATATAATGCCCAATAATGCATGGTGTTCCTACTTCAATTCTCGGGGGCCTGTGTAGACCTTCAGGGAGATTCCTTGTTTCCTCATATATCTCATCCAGCGAGCCCTTGATGAGCTGCAATATGTCCTTCAATTGCCCATATTGAGGGCCGATAGTAGTTGAGACAGTACGGTCGAGACCGCGATCCTCTCTAATCACACTGCGGAGGTTGTGAGATGAATCTTCGATTATATCCTCCAATTCATGGCTATCCGCAAATCGGGATAAGACCCAGATACACTCATTCCGAAAGATAACCCCCTGTACTTTGAGTTCGGTCGTAAGTGTCTTCATTGCTTTTGAGGATTGACGGTACGTGATGATAGGACCAACGATCTTTTCATAGTCCTCTATAGCCGTGATGATGAGGGGCAGGTCACCAAAGAAAATGCCGACAATGTCGAACCCAGGCATGCTATATATGTATAGTAGGACGTTTGGCAGTCTTCCAAATTTTACAGGGACCATGAAGTCAAGCGCATACCCAAGCTCCATCTTCAGCTCAGCAGGGAGACAGACGAACACTATTTGCACATCGATTTTTAACAATAACATCGACTACGCTTTTCCCGTGCTAAAAAAACGGCGCCTTGCTAAGGATCTTAAGTCAAAAGCAACGTATACTTCAGTCATGAGCAATGATCAAGGCGAGCGAGGTTGGCTAAAGATCCCAGCTATGCTAAAGGCAGTTGAGTCCGGAAAGACCTTTCATTGTACTGTCTGTGGAGACAAGCAGAAAGACACAGTCAGCCAGAGGGAATAGAAGAAGCATGTCTTCACGGATTTCCGACCTTACATCTGCAAGGTACAATTAAAGATTGCAGAAGCGGGATAGCGTCCTTCGCTAGTCGCAACGCCTGGGTTGACCCCGAGTTCTCCGTTCATCGCACAACGAAGATCTACCAACAGTCCTCGCCCAAGCTCTGCAAGAAGAATCCCGAGGTTTCTCGATCAACAGTGTGCCTTAATTTGTGTAGCCTTGACTACGATCGAGCTCGGTCAAATGACTTGGAGGAAATGCTTTGAGACTAACGCAAAACGACACAAGTCTCGAACTCATTGGGAGGCATATCGGAAGCCCAGGGTCGACCGCGATGGCCTCCATGGCCCAGAGATACAAAACGATGTAAGTAGCGAGGTGAGAACTCGGGCCTGCTGGGTAATGGATCAAGTTAGTAGACAGTATGCCAGTCCACAAGAGCGACTGCAAACGAAGCAACATGAAGATCACACTCATCATCGTACGTTGCATGCAATGCCCAATCTCACCTCATCTGAAAACACCGGTGGAGACATATTCATTATGGGGTGTGCTGAGCTGGGCAATTGTGGGGTTGCCTGCCATAGAATAATCTGCTCCGCGCACTAAGAGTGGGGCTGAGTGCATGCGGCTACCAAGACCTGTGCTACCTTTCAACTGCTTGCCATCGAAACCTTCGAACTCATCAACACTCTAGCCATAGACCCTCAGACCATAGCAACAATGGCAACCTCAAATCCAACAACAGCGCCCGGCTTCACAGCAACAGTAACAGTAACCGTAGCAGCAGCAACCAAAGCCGCCTCCGAATCGGTCGACCTAAGCGAATAGAGCTTCCGCAACTGGCCAGCATTCGTGTGGCATACTGTCAAAATTACCCTGTACCTCGTCTCGGCTATCGCTGTTGTGGCGTTCGGCTATGCCCTCATCGTTCTCGTTGTCTTCATTCTTACAACAGTTGGCGCGTGAGTGGTGGGCCACTTTCAAGGAAAGGGAAAAAAGGGCGAGCGGGCGGCGCCTTCGCATGAGGGTCAGGGAGAGGGCATTCCGATGAATGATCGTGAGGTGGGACAGGAAGACGGGGTGGAGCAGCCGCTTATGGCGACGGAGTATGAAGACCACGGCAATGAGGATGCAGATGAGGAGTTGCCTCCCAAGTATGACGGTATGTGGTCGCGTGCCCAGGGTTAGTGGAGATCGTGCGATGCTAACGGGTAACAGAGACCACCAAGTGAGAAGAGATGGTAAATCGCAAACAATTCATGGTCGTCTCTTTGCCCAAATACGAGGTATGGGCCTCGCTGAAGGAACTCCCCTTCGTCCTGTTGGAAAGCCTTTAGTAGCTGTGATCTACATATTAGTATGTGGGGTCAGAGAGCATCGAGGATACCTTGGAGCTTTTGAAGATCGAACGTCTATTATCATGTTGACTCGATAACGAGTAACGAGCTTCCAATTCCTCAAGGGTTTTCACAATCTCGTAATCTCGTTCTCGGTGTTTACCCTCTGTAATGACTGTCATAACCGTATTCGGACTCGTTAGGAAAATTGCCCTTTTCCAAAGCATGCCCTAGTATCACGCTGTTCCAATACTTCCTATCAAACGAGATCTGGTATTGTGCTGTAGAAGTACTCATTTGGACGTCTCATAGTACGCTTAGCGTTCTCTAGAGTGATACGGTGTCTCACATGATTCCCCCATCGGCACGGTTCCTTACGAAAGTGCGTGAATAGATGCTCGTGAGAGAACAAGCCGAAGGTCTCCCATAGAGAGGACATCGATATAAAAAAGGCCATTCCCGTAGAACATTGGAATACACTCGTTGTAGATCTGCCGATTGGCAGCCCAGAGTGGAGTTATTCCTCGACGCCAAACAGCGACATTGTTATGACGATGAATTATAGTGGGTAACATGAGGCTGTAGATGTGCAATCGCAGCTCGCATGGGAGCTCGAGGAACAGGCATGGTGTTGATCCTGCGCTTCAACCTGTGGGCCTCCACCACATCGCTCTCACTACTGGTAATTTCCTTGTACATTCTCTCACGATTAGCAAGCACCTCAGAATAGCTGTAGACGAGGTTTGAAGCCATTGTGGCGGCACGTTGGTTCTAAGTCCTCGAACAAAATTTCTGCAGCTTGAGACGAGATCGATGCCGAGATATCGCTACCGAAGTTTATCTCTATTAGCGCTATAGCACGGAATGGCTTTCTTACTCCTCTTGCAGGTGGCGGCGTTTGGCATTTTGCCGGACCGGAGTGGGTGCTTGTTAGGGTTGTGGGGACTATGGTGAGAGGGTCAGGGGTGAAGCAGAGAGTGAAGGTGAGGAAGGAAGGGTGAAGACAGGTACATAGTGAAGGTAGATAACTAGTTGACTCTTGCGTTCTGGAGAGAAAGTTTGTTAGACTCAATATTGCCTGTCCTTGTCTAGGTGTAATCTCGGTGGAGCATCGATGCCCTTCTCAATTGCCTTGCCCACCTCTTCATTCTGACTATCTTCAAAACGTTAGAACAAGGCATTGGCCCAAACGTTGTCCGTCACACTCTCGTTTCCGACATCGAGCTCCGCTGGGCCAAGAGGACTGTCTAGAGAGTAGAAACTCGCCTCCGATCCAGACGAATCGTTGTCAATCCACGGATTGGTAACGTCTTTGGCAAGCTCGCCCTCTTGGACTTTGTCTGCAGATATGTCCATTACTCTAAGATCAGGCGTGCCGAAGCTCTCGGGACTTTCATCACTGTTGCTGAGCTCTACTTCCTCCTGTCCTTCAGGCGAAGGAATCTGCCTTTTGTTGGCCAAGTCTTCAGGATAAGGGTAGTCGTCACAAAAATTGGGAACTGACTCATGGGACACGCAGCCGAATAGCGTAGCAGGTTCGCAACCGAGACTCTTTGGAAGATTAGAATCAAGTAGGGTCTCTGCGTTCGGCGAAGTTTTCGCCATGACAGCATTGAGTAGAAGGTCGACGTCTTTGTCAAGTTCGAACAAGTCCCTCTCCGCTTTCGGTAAAGGGGCTGTCTTGATAGCATTGAAAGAGAGATCGACATCTTTGCAACGCTCGAATAGATCGGACATGATTAGACTCTTGCCTTCGTATTGTATTCTAGCTGCAGTGCCGTTTCTCGGGATCAGAGTTTTGAAAATTTGCCTGGGTCTGCCTTTCCTGGACTTGTGCTCACTGAGTCTTGGGGCTCTAGAAGCAGGAGTGTCAAATTCGGACCTAAAAAGAGGATAATCAACCATAGCGGAGGTGAAGACGCATGAAGTTTTGGCACTTTGACCTGATCGGACGACCGCCCTGCTATTAGTGGACGGCTTAACACTCAGCGCGGGTTCAGTATTGCCTTCGGCCCTGATTGGTGCGATGGCAAATCCGGACGCTGATGGGTTTGGACATGATCGTGTCGCTTTTGGTGGAAGTCGAACGCGGATCTCTCTAATACGGGGTGCGAAGCGCTTCTTGGGGGAAAGAGAGACCTTGTCCCCGTCGACTGTGGGAGAAGCCTGAAATGGTCTGGGGACATCCTCCTCTTTCGCATTCGGTGCGGTTCTTGGTGGAGATTCAGTGCCCAAGGCCTCCTCTGTTGGTAGATGCTTTTCGGCGGGCTTCATGGTAGATTGGGGGTTTTGATCAGGTTTGGGGAAACTGCTAGGTGAACTCGCGCCAGCACTTTTAGTCATCCGAGAGCCCGGAAAATCCTGATTGAAAGGAGCATATGGATTGTAAGCTTCCTCAATAGGAGGGCGGGTCCATTCGCGTGGATCTTGGTCTAGTACGTCCAATTCGAGCTTCAATTGACTCTGCTTGTCATTAGAGTCTTCAAAGCAACATTGCATAACCCACCTACCCAAGAATCTAGATTAATTATCCTTTCTTCGCCCAAGAAACGATATCGCAACGCAGCACCGTGAGCTGGTAGAGCTATCTCACTCAGCCTTTCGCCGCCATGAAACCCTGCCGTTCTGCCGTCAATTTTCTCATCGAGGGTTATCTTGCATCCTCGAGACTTTCCTCGTTCAACTGGTCCTATCTCCAGCCGCAAAGTCGCTAATTTCACCATTGTCTGAAATTGAGCGTGTTTGTTTCGAGGGCGAGGAAAAAGATCGTCTCTCCAGAACTATGTATCGTAAAGTAAAACAAAAAGCATGCAATTGCGGAAAAAATGTAGTGCAGGACGTCAGTGTCTCTTTTAGAACCCAGTTGAAACGATAGCGGTTTTGATTTCTTTTGAATAAGCCTGCATCACCTCGTCCCGACAGGCTTTAACGGCTTCGAAAAGGTTGGGCTGGAAAACAGAACGTCTGTGGCCTAAGAAAATTTCGAAATTGCCGGCACCACCGGTATTATCTCGGTTCAAGGTGGGGCATTTTATCTCTATTAGCATCGTTTATTACATGCCAAGCCCGTTTCATCTGAAGGAATCATAGGCGCTTACATGGTTCGGAATCAGATAACGGAGATCAGTGAGGTTGATTCGGGAGCGACGGGTGGGAATTTTGCTTGTCCAGGAAATGTGGTACTCCAACAGCAGGATAATTTGAACGGAGATGTTGATACGAAAAAGGATCGCCTATTTGTGACTCTGGTGTAGCGCTAATCTTTTCAGTGCTTGACGCCACTAACTCCAAGGATGGATAACTGAAGCCGATCAATAGCCCATTGTTCTTGAGGATAAAGTAGCGCCGAACTTCCTATTGTTCTTGCAAGCAGTACAAAAACTGCGAAGCCAATAACCTAGTAGATGCCAAGATCTGTGATTCACCCAAGTTCCCCCGCACTAGCCTCCTACAGGGGTTCGCGTCTCGTCAACGCGTCTCGCGACTTCAAGGCAATTGCTCAACAGATAGAACATAAGATCTCAACGCAATGGCGACAGTCACTCAGCAGCGAATACGCGGACGTCCAGCTCGTAAGTCAGCGACTCGTTGGTACTGCTACGTACTGATCAGGTCTTCCAGATCCTTCCGGCCCTACTTTTCTCGCATATACGCCGAATGGAAAGCAATTAGTGACAGCTGGATCGAACAATGTGGTCCGAGTCTACCAGACGGGATCTGATGGCGAACCTACGAATTTGGACGACTGTCAAGAGAACAACACTGCAGTTGCTGCTACGGTGGGCTTTCAAATTATGTGGTTCGCGAACAATGGCTGAGGAGATGCGCAGAACGACTTCTTCCTTACCGGCGCCGAAGATGGCACAGTCTGCATGTACACGCTGGATACGTACACGTATGAGAAGATGCTCACGCGATGCACATTACCAATTCGGGATATTGCGCTCTCGCCAGATGGTCAATGGGCTGCAGTGGCCAGCGAGTGGGTGTCGTGGCCCCATTTGAGATGTCTGGTTGCTGATGTCGGATAGCGAGCTTGATGTGAAGATTGTGAATATAATAGATACCTACCGAGTTTTGTACCTACGAGGCCTGCCAAAGCCTGCGAAGCATGTCACATTCGATCCAAGCGGCTCTTACATCGCAGCGTCCTGCACAGACGGTCTCGTATACGTGTATAGTCTTAGTACTGAAGAGCCAGAATTGGTGAGAAAGGTCGACGGATTGATCAGGAGTCTTGAGATCGAGTCCGAGTCGAGTTCTCGCGCCATCTGGCATCCAGACGGAAGGGCGTTCGCTGCACCAACAGCGACAAGAGATATCCAGGTGGTGTCCAGTGGCGATGGAGAGCGCCAGAAAGCTTTTGCTGGAGGCCACATGGGAGATGTCACCACATTGGCATGGTCACCAAATGGGGCATTGCTCATGACCGCTGGTACGGATGGGAAGATCTTGCTTTGGGATACCAAGACCCAGAAGATCCTTTCAAGGTAGAAAAGGCCCATTCTTCTACGTTTGCCTTTGTGCTGACAACGCTCCAGATACGACTATCCCAATGTCATCAACGCTGCTTGGCACCCAACCGAGAATATTGTCTCCTTCGTCACATCGGATGGCGAGCTCTTCATCTACCCGGGTTTCTTGCAACCTGACGTGGCGTCCCTTCTCGAGAAGACACTGCAGCCAGCACCATTCACCCGGGACCCGCTCTCAGAGACTACCGGAAATGCGCGCAGACTCACTAACAGCGTCAAGGACACGAAAGAGCTCCGTGCTAGAAGAAGAGGCACACCAGACTCTCTAGATGAAATTCTCGGTCCTGCCGACGATGACCTTGATTTCGTTAGTGACGACGATGGTGGTGGTTACTTGGATGAGGTCAATGGGTATGGAAAACGCAACAACGGCCACCTGGACGCCATCGATGGCTTTGAAAGCAAGCGGAGAGCGACACATCAGACATGGCAGCCGCAAATCCATAGATCTTTCCAGCCGGCAAGCACGCCATGGCAAGGCGATCGCAAGTACTTATGTCTGAGCCTCACTGGATTTGTCTGGACGGTCGACCAAACAACGCACAACACAGTAACAGTGGAATTTGAGGACCAAGGACAATATCGGAACTTCCATTTCACTGACCCCTATCTATACGACAAGGCATGCCTGAGCGAAAATGGTACTCTATTTTCTTGCCCGCCTGGTAATGGCAATCCAGCCATGGTATACTACCGGCCACACGAGACTTGGACGGCAAGGGTAGATTGGCGTACTCAGCTGCCAGCCGGCGAAGATATCACCTCGATATCCTTGAGCGACTCCTACATTGTGGTTACAACCACCGCCAACTATGTTCGTACCTTCACCCTATACGGCACACCTTTCCGAGTCTACCGTCAAAAATCTTCGCCAACAGTGACGTGCGCCTCATGGCGAGACTATGTCCTAACGATGGGCAACGGGCCTGTTGGCGGCGATGGTTTGACGAAATTACTGTACACAATCGAGAATGTCAAAAGAGACGAAGTGTGCCAGAGCGAAGACATCGTAGCCTTGACCGAAGGCGCGCAGGTCAAGAGCGTCTTTTTCTCGGACAACGGCGATCCCTGCGTATACGACTCGACAGGCGTCCTACTAATCCTCCAGCACTGGCGGACACCTGGCCAAGCAAGATGGGTACCGGTCCTGGATACAAAGCAATTGGATCGTCTCGCCGACGGAAAGAAGCAAGAGACGTATTGGCCAGTGGCCGTGGCGCAAGAGAAATTTCACTGTCTAATCCTGAAAGGCGGCGATAAACATCCTTATTTCCCTAAATCTCTCCTTTACGAATTTGACCTCAAGGTACCGCTTTCCAGCGCCAGGCCACCGGCAGATTCGGAAGACGCTGCTGCTGCATTCGAAGGCCCAAGGCTCGAAGAAACGTTTGTTCGCAGCTCTCTTCTATTATCGCTACTGGAGGATCTCGTCTCGTCCACGAACGCCACGAATACCCAACGTACAGAGCTCAGCAGACGCGAGCTTGAAGTCGACAAATCTCTTTTACAGCTATTAAACGTAGAGTGCCGGGAAGGCGAAGAGCGCGGCATGAAGGCTTTGGAAATCGTCGGCCTGATGAAGGACCGGAACGGGAAGATGGTCGAGGCTGCTGGTAAGGTCGCTGGGCGATATGGGAGAACGGTGCTGCAAGAGAAAATCGGAGAGCTGGCGGAGAAACGGCTGATGGGCGTAGAGGATGATGACTGAGCAGCGTAATGTCTTTAATGCCCTGGATATATCCATTTTCGCATCTGTTCTTAGACCCCACGCCAGAACCTCAATTGAGCTGCATCTGCCATCCATCCATCCTAATCTCAAACCTCCCTCTCCACAGCCCTATCCACTCATCCACCCTCCCTCTCCCTCTCGAATCTCTCATTCTCCTCCATCGCCGCCCAATAGTCCCCCTGAAACGCCCCCTTCATCATCTTCCGCCTCGGCTCCCAAACATCCTCACTACTCCCCCCCTCCCTATATCTAGCAACCTCCTTATCCCTCGCCCTTTTCAAAACAGTAGCTTCCTTCTCCTCATCACTCATAAAGCCCCGATTAGTCCTGACGCACCACCAGAATTCAGCCCATTCATCACTACAGCGCCGCAAACTGCCGTACCGGTAGATGTTGGTGAATTGCCCACCGAGAGAGGCGCAGTAGAAGGCGGTGTCGAAGGCGGAGCGGCAGGATAGGTGGGTGGGGT
>JAABUS010003406.1_pt1 | contig 25954 bp, 27 predicted proteins | sample 5560161 | NCBI WGS metagenome assembly JAABUS01 (sample SAMN10711885, study PRJNA513376) | rock metagenome | isolation source: Antarctica rocks | place: Antarctica: Victoria Land, Trio Nunatak nord | collected 2016-01-04
TAGAGGCCGGTGCTGCCTTCTTCGAGGCGCTCGGCGGCCACGGCGTGAACGTCTCGCTCGCGCAGGATCACGTAGTCGTCGCCCCGAACCTCGACCTCGTAGCGGTCCTCGGGGTTGAACAGCACCTGGTCGCCGGGCTCCAACGTGCGCACGTTCGGGCCGGCCGCCACCACCTCGGCCCAGGCCAGGCGCTTGGCCATCTGGGCGGTGGCGGGGATGACGATGCCCCCCGAAGATCGCCGCTCGTCGGCGTCTTCGAGCCGGACGAGGACCCGGTCGCTGAGCATCTTGATCGGGAGCTTGTCGGACCCCGGTCGGGCCGGCGGATCGGTCACCGCTCCGACGGTACCGTCAGGCCGGGCGGACGACGATGCCCCGGGCGGCCATGGCCGCCTTGGCCTCGGCCACGGTGTGCTCGCCGAAGTGGAAGATCGACGCCGCCAGCACGGCGTCGGCCCCGCCCTCGAGCACGCCGTCGGCGAGGTGGTCGAGGGTGCCGACCCCGCCGCTGGCGATGACCGGGACGTCCACGGCGTCGGTGACCGCCGCCGTCAGCTCGAGGTCGAAGCCGTCCCGTGTGCCGTCCCGGTCCATCGACGTCAGGAGGATCTCCCCCGCCCCCCGCCGGGCCACCTCCTCGGCCCAGGCCACGGCTTCCCGCCCCGCCGGGGTCCGCCCCCCGTGGGTCACGACCTCCCAGCCGGTGCCGCCGGCGCGCCGGCGGGCGTCGATGGCGACGACCACGCACTGGGCCCCGAACTCGGTGGCCACCTCGCCGACCAGCTCGGGGCGCTCCACCGCCGCCGTGTTCAGGCCCACCTTGTCCGCCCCGGCCCGCAGGAGCCGGCGGGCGTCGTCGACCCGGCGCACGCCACCGCCCACGGTGAAGGGGATAAAGACCTGCTCGGCGGTGCGGGCGACGACGTCGAGGATGGTGTCCCGGGCGTCGGAGGACGCGGTGATGTCGAGGAACACGAGCTCGTCGGCTCCTTCGGCGTCGTAGCGGGCGGCCAGCTCGACGGGGTCGCCGGCGTCGCGGAGGCCGACGAAGTTCACGCCCTTCACGACCCGCCCGCCGTCCACGTCGAGGCAGGGGATGACCCGGGCCGTCCGCACCGGCCCAAGGTACCTGGGCCAGACTGCGCCGATGCCCGGGCCCGCTGCGCATCACCACCGGGTCGTCCTGGTGCGCCACGGCGAGACCGGGTGGAGCGCCTCGGGCCGTCACACCGGGCGGACCGACGTGCCCCTCACCGCCGAGGGCGAGCGGCGGGCGGCGGCGCTGGTCGGGCGGCTGCCGGTCGACCGGTCGGCGACCGTGCTGACCAGTCCCCTCGCCAGGGCGGCCGACACCGCCCGGCTGGCCGGATTCGACACCGTCGAACGGTGCGACGACCTGCTCGAGTGGGACTACGGCGAGGCGGAGGGGCTAACCACCGCCGAGATCCGCGAGGAGCGCCCGGGCTGGGACGTGTGGACCGGCGAGGTGCGGGGCGGGGAGACGGTGGCCGACGTGGGTGCGCGGGCGGACCGGGTCATCGCCCGCTGCCGGGCCCTCGACGGCGACGCCGTGCTCGTCGGCCACGGACACCTGATGAGAGTCCTCGGGGTGCGGTGGCTCGGCCTTTCCGCCGACCACGGCCGCGGGTTCCTCCTCGATGCCGCCCACTGGGCGGTGCTCGGTTGGGAGCGGGAGACCCCGGCCGTGGTCAGCTGGAACGTCGGCCCGTGACCGCCGCCAGCGCCTCGTCGATGCCGAACGCCCCCTCGTAGAGGGCCTTGCCGACGATCACCCCGGCCAGGCGGCGCCCGCCGACCTCGACGTCGGCCAACGCCCGCAGGTGGGCGATGGTTCCCACCCCCCCGGACGCCACGACCTCCAGCCCGGTGGCCGCCAACAGGGCGGTGAGGCCCTCGACGTCGGGGCCGGCCATGGTGGCGTCCACCAGGATCTGGGTCACCACCAGGGCGGCGACGCCCGAATCGGCGAAGCCGCCGGCCACGTCGACCACCCGCCGGCCGGACCCTTCGGTCCAGCCCCGCACCGCCACCTCCTCGCCCCGCACGTCGAGGCCGACGGCCACCCGCCCAGGGTGCGCGTCCGAGAGCCGCCGCACCAGCGCCGGGTCTTCCAGGGCGGCGGTGCCGAGCACCACGCGGTCGACCCCGGCGCCGAGGAGCGCCTCGGCGCCGTCGGCGGTGCGCACGCCCCCGCCGGACTGCACGCGCGTGCCCGTGCCGGCGAGGGCGGAGGCGATGGCGGCGACCACGCCCCGGTTCACCGGCTCGCCGGTGCGGGCGGCGTCGAGGTCGACCACGTGGAGCCACGGGCTGCCGGCGGCGGCAACGGCGCGCGCCTGAGCCACCGGGTCGTCGCCGTAGACGGTCTCCCGGTCGAAGTCGCCCTGGTGGAGGCGCACGCACCGGCCGTCGCGCAGGTCGATGGCCGGGAACAGCTCCATCAGCGGGACCAGCGAGAGCTCAGCGGCACGAGGCCACGAAGTTGGCCAGCACGGCGAGGCCGTTGGCGCCCGACTTCTCGGGGTGGAACTGGGTGGCCCACACCGGGCCCCGCTCGACGGCGGCCACCACCGGGCCGCCGTAGTCGCAGATGGCGACCGCGTCGGCCGCGTCCTCGGCGGCGAAGGAGTGCACGAAGTACATCCAGGCCGGCTCGGGCAGGTCGGCCAGCAGCGGCGAGGGGCGCACCACGTCGAGCGGGTTCCATTGCATCTGGGGGTGCTTGACCTTGGGGGGCAGCCGCCGCACCGGGCCGGGGAGCACACCGAGCCCGGGGATCCCGGGGTCCTCCTCGGAGCCGTCGTACAGCAGCTGCATGCCGATGCAGATGCCGAGGAACGGCCGCCCGTCGGTCGCCGCCGACCGGGCCACGTGATCCAGCCCGGAGGCCCGCAGGGCGGCCATGCACCGCCCGAAGGCGCCCACCCCGGGGAGCACCACGCCCGCGGCGTCGGCCGCCAGGCCAGGATCGTCGGTGAGGCGGGCGTCGGCGCCCACCCGCTCCAGCGCCTTCTGCGCGGAGCGGAGGTTGCCGATGCCGTAGTCGAGGACGGCGAGCAGCGGCGCGGGGGTCAGAGCGCGCCCTTGGTGGAGGGGATGGTGTCGCCCTCGATGCGGACGGCGTCGCGCAGGCATCGCGAGACGCCCTTGAACGACGCCTCGACCACGTGGTGGGTGTTGTGCCCGGCTCGCTTGGTGACGTGGAGCGTGACGCCGGCGGCGACGGCGAAGGAGTGCCAGAAGTGCTCGGCCATCTCGGGGTTGAACGGGGGGTCGCCGAGGGGCAGGACCTCCCCGAAGGGGACGTCGTAGGCCACGTGCGGACGCCCGGAGAGGTCGAGCGCCACCTCCACGAGCGCCTCGTCGAGGGGGTACAGCCCGCTGGCGAAGCGGCGGACGCCGGCCTTGTCGCCGAGCGCCTCCCGGAACGTCTCCCCGAGGAGGATTCCGACGTCCTCGACGGTGTGGTGGGCGTCGACGTGGAGATCGCCCTCGGCCCGCACGGTCAGGTCGAAGCCGCCGTGGCGGCCCACCTGGTCGAGCATGTGGTCGAAGAACGGCAGCCCGGTGGATGCCTCCACCGTGCCGGCGGGGCCGTCGAGGTCGATGGTGATCTCGACGGTGGTCTCCCGGGTGGTGCGGGAACGGTGGGCGGAGCGGGTTGCGCTCACGAGAGAGCCTCCTGGAGGGCGGCGAGGAAGCGGTCGTCCTCGTCGGTTGTCCCGATGGTGACGCGCAGACAGCCTTCGAGTCGAGGCCAGCTCGCGCAGTTGCGCACGAGGACCGAGCGGTCGAGCAGCGCCTTCCACACGTCGTCGCCGTCGACCGAGCGGGGGCGGAACAGCACGAAGTTGGCGCCCGAGGGCCACACGTCGACGTCGAGGTCGGCCAAGGCCGCGCTCAGCCGCCCCCGTTCCTCGACCAGGCCCGCCACCCGGGCTTCCATGTCGTCCCGGTAGCGCAGGGCCACCCGCCCGGCGGCCTGCTTCACCGAGTCGAGGTGGTAGGGCAGGACCACCTTCTCGAGGTCCTCCACCAGCCAGGGCGGCCCGACGAGGTAGCCGAGGCGGGCGGCGGCCATCGACCACGTCTTGGAGAAGGTGCGGGTGACGACGAGGGGGGCGTTGTCGTCCACCAGGGAGAGCGCCGACCATGGCGCGAACTGGCCGTAGGCCTCGTCCACCACGACCAGGCCGGGAGCCCGGCCGACCACCGCCCGCACCGCCGCCTCCGGCTCGACCAGGCCGGTGGGGTTGTTGGGCGAGCACAGGAAGGTGATGGCCGGCTCGGCGGCGTCGAGGACCCGCCCCACCTCGTCGAGGTCGAGCGCGAAGTCCTCGGTGCGCTCCCCCACCACCACCTCCGTAGCGCAGATGCGGGCGATGTGGGAGTGCAGTGCGTAGGTGGGCTCGAACACGGCGGCGGTGCGACCGGGCCCGCCGTAGGTGAGGCACAGCGTCTGGAGGACCTCGTTCGAGCCGTTGGCGGCGAACACCTGCTCCGGCCCCACGCCGTGGAGGTCGCCGATGGCCCGGCGCAGCGAGAGCGCGGCGCGGTCGGGGTAGCGGTGCCAGGCCAGGTCGGCCACCTCGGCGGCCAACGCGTCGGCGAACGCGGCCGGCGGCGGCACGGGCGACTCGTTCGTGTTGAGGCGCACGTCCACATCGACCTGGGGGGAGTGGTAGCCGGCCATGAGCGCGACGTCGTCGCGGGGTCGGGGGCGGGGTCGGGGGTCGGCGGTCACGGGGCCTCCCGCCGGCGGCGCACGGAGTCGGCGTGGGCGGCCAGGCCCTCGGCGGTGGCCAGCGCCTCCACGTGGGGGGCGACCGCCAGGAAGGCGGCGCGGTCGAGGGTGATCACGTGGACGTCCTTCTGGAAGTCGGCCACGGTGAGCGCGGACGCGAAGCGGGCCGACCCGTCGGTGGGCAGCACATGGCTCGGCCCGGCGATGTAGTCCCCGATCGACGCCGGTGACCACGGGCCGCAGAACACGGCTCCTGCGTGGCGGATGCCGGGCAGCATCGACCGCGGGTCGGCCACGAGGAGCTCGAGGTGCTCGGGCGCGATCCGGTTCACGACGGCCAGAGCCTGGTCGGGGCCGTCCACCAGCACGGCGTACCCGCCTTCGGCGAAGGTGGCCTCGATGTCGGCCCGGCGGGGCGACCGGGCCACCTGGGCGGCGATCTCGGCGTCCACCGCGTCGGCCACCGCCTCGTCCCAGGTGACCAGCCAGGCCAGCCCGCCGGGGCCGTGCTCGGCTTGGAGAACCACGTCCACCGCGACCAGGTCGGCCGCCACCGAGCCGTCGGCCACCACCACGATCTCGGATGGCCCGGCGAAGGCCGACGGCACGCCCACCCTCCCCTCGCCGGCCACCAGGCGCTTGGCCACCGCCACATAGACGTTCCCCGGGCCGACGATCACGTCGACGGCCCGGATCGACTCGGTGCCGTAGGCCATGGCCGCCACCGCCTGGGCCCCCCCGACCCGGTACACCTCGTCGACGCCGGCGACGGCCGCCGCCGCGAGGGTCACCTCGGGGACGGTCCCAGTCGGGTCCGGCGGCACGCACAGCACGACCTCGGCCACGCCCGCCACCCGGGCCGGGATGGCGGTCATGAGCACCGTGCTCGGGTACCGGGCCCGCCCCCCGGGCACATAGCAGCCGGCGCGGTCGACGGGACGGCGCAGGCCCTCGACCACGATGCCGTCCCGCTCGTAGGTGGTGTCGCCGACCCGCTGGTGCACGTGGAAGTCCTCGATGCCCCCGGCCGCGGCGACCAGCGCGCCTCGCACCGCAGGGTCGAGGCCGTCGAGCGCGGCGGCGAGGTCCTCCGCCGGGACCCTCAGCTCGTCGGGGCGGACCCCGTCGAAGCGCTCGGTCAGGTCGGCGAGGGCCTGATCGCCCCGGCTGCGGACGTCGGCCAGGATCTCCTCCACCGCCGCCACCGGGCCGGCCCCGGCGCCCTCGGGGCGGGGAAGCCGACCGGCCCGGTCCGTGCCCACGCCCCGCAGATCGAGTCGTCGCAGCACCCGCGGGACGGTACCGGCCGGGCCGACAGCAGGGCGAAGCCGTTCCGCCCGCCCGGCGCGGCGAGACTGCGGGCATGGCCGACGATCGATCCGAGCTCAGCTCGCTCGCGACCCAGGTGGACGAGCTCACCAAACGGGTGGCCGCCGCCGGCGAACGGCTCGACGGCGACCCCACCGAGGAGGTCGCCGCCTCCCTGTTCGAGGTGGAGCGGGCGTTGCGCACCGCCGGCCGAGCCCTCGACCGGGCCGTCCGCCAACTCGGCTGAGCCCCGCGGGTGGGTGCGCTGGGTCGGTTTGGTGTGCTGGGTCGGCCGAGGGGCGACCTGGCGCACCACCCCGCCCGGACAGGCGGTGCGCGGGGTCGGGCGGGTGCGCTGCGTCGGGCTGGAGCCGACCGGCCGCACCACGGGGGTCCGGCTCACCGCCCGCCGGCCCCGCTCGGTCGGCCGCGGCGGGGCGAAAGAGCGACGGGGACGCCTCGGAAGGCGTCCCCGTCGAGGCGACACCAGGCGGCGGATCCCGGTGTCGCGGCTGGGACCAGGTGGCGGTACCCGGTCGGCGGCCACCATACCGAGGCGGGCGCCCGAACCGGGGGTCGGGGCGGCGCTTTCTCGTCAGACCCGCGAGGACGGGCAGATGTCGGCGAGGAGGCAGTCGCCGCAACGGGGCGAGCGGGCGGCACAGACCCGCCGGCCGTGGAGGATGAGACGGAGGCTGAGGTCACCCCGCTCGCCGGCCGGCACCATCGGGTTCAGCTCGTGCTCCACCTTCACGGGGTCGGATTCGGTGGTGAGCCCGAGTCGGATCGACAGCCGGCCCACGTGGGTGTCCACCGGCAGGCCGGGCAGGCCGAGGGCCACGCTGCGGACCACGTTGGCGGTCTTGCGCCCCACGCCGGGCAGCGCCACCAGGTCGGCCATGGCACCCGGTACCTCGCCGCCGTGGCGGTCGACGAGGGCCTGGGCCATGGCGATGATGCTCCGGGTCTTGTTGCGGAAGAACCCGGTCGGGCGGATCAGCTCCTCCACTGCACCGGGATCGGCGGCGGCCAGGTCGTGCGCCGTGGGGTACCGGGCGAAGAGGGCGGGGGTCACCGAGTTGACCCGCACGTCGGTCGTCTGCGCCGAGAGGATCGTGGCCGTCAGGAGCTGGAAGGGGTCGGCGTGGTCGAGCTCGCAGCGGGCCTCGGGGTACTCCTCGCCGAGACGGGCGTGCACCACTCGAGCCCGGCCCTTGGGCGATCGTGGGCGCGCCATCGGGCCGCAGGGTAGGGCCGGGACCGGCCGGTATGGTGCGGCCGTGGCCGGGGTGCGGGTGTTCCTCACCGCCGACGGCTCCTCCCTGGCCGTCGAGCGGGGGGGATCCGTGCTCGGCGAGGGGCGGGTCGCTCGCACCACGTCGGGTTGGGACCTGACGGTCACCCCTGACCGAACCGCGACCGCCGATCCTGAGGCCGTCGCCGTCCTCCTGGCCGAGCTCGTGGCCACGGCCGACCGCGCCGGCGGGGGCGCCGTCCGCTGGGCGGTCACCGATCCCTCCGACGCCCATGACCAGGTGGCTCGGGGAGGCGGGCTCCCCGCCCGTCGCGACCTCCTCCAGCTGCGCCGTCCGCTACCGGTCGATGAGGGGGCCCGCGCCGGTTCGCCGACGATCGCCGTCCGCCCGTTCCGGCCGGGGATCGACGACGCCGCCTGGCTGGAGGTGAACAACCTGGCCTTCGCCGACCACCCGGACCAGGCCGGTCGGACCCCCGCCGACCTGGCCGACACGGTCGCCCAACCGTGGTTCGACCCGGAGGGCTTCCTCCTGCTCGATGCCGACGGGGACCGGGCCGGCCGCCTCGACGGGTTCTGTTGGACCAAGGTTCACACCGACCACGATCCGCCGCTCGGGGAGATCTTCGTGATCGGGGTGGACCCCTCCGCCGGCGGCCGGGGCCTCGGCCGGGCGCTGACCCTCGCCGGCCTCGACCACCTCCATCGGCAGGGCCTCGAGGTGGGGATGCTGTACGTGGATGTCGACAACGCGCCGGCGATGGCCCTCTACCGGCGCCTTGGCTTCACGCCGCACCACCTCGACCGCCTCTACGAGCGCACGGCCCAGGGGCGGCCCGAACCACGGTCCCGGCCGTGACGACGTCGGCGCCCAGGTCAGCCGACACCGACGCCGACCAGCGAGCCCACCAGCCAGGTGACGCTGGCCGCGACCGCGGCGATGAGCAGCTGGCGGGCCGCCGAGCGCACGGCCGGGCGGCCGGTGTAGCGGGCCAGAGCGGTGCCCACCGCCACCGCGCCGAGGGCGCCGAGCACCACCGACGCCACCACGGCGGCGGTGCCGTGGGCGAAGAACCAGGGCAGCAGGGGCAGGAGGGCGCCGACCGCGAACGAGCCGAACGAGGACGTGGCCGCACCGGTGGGCGAGCCCAGGGCGGCGGGGTTGATGCCGAGCTCCTCCCGGGCGTGGGCCTCGAGGGCGCGGTCGGGGTCGCGCATGACGTCCTCGGCCATGGCCCGGGCCTGGTCCGGGGCGACCCCCCGGGAGGCGTAGATCTGGCTCAGCTCCACCGTCTCGACGTGGGGGTTGCGGCGCAGCTCGATCCGCTCCATCTCGAGCTCGCGCTCGAGCAGCTCGGCCTGGGCCTTCATCGACACGTACTCGCCGGCGGCCATGGAGACGGCCCCGGCGATCAGCCCGGCGAGGCCGGCGAGGCGCACCACCCCCGGCGCTGGGTCGGCGCCGGCCACACCGAGGATCAGCGAGACGTTGGACACGAGGCCGTCGGAGACGCCGAACACGGCCGCCCGGGCGGTGCCGCCTTGGACGTCACGGTGGTGGTGCTCCGGGGTGGGGGGCCCCGGGACGGGATCGATCGCCGTGGGGTCGGGGGCCATGGGCTCACGCTATCGGCGGGCTCGGGGGGCAACGGGGCCTGCCGGGTAGCGTGAAGCCCCCATGTCGGCGCCCGTTCACCCCACCCGGCCCGCCGCCCGCACCCGGTACGACGTGGGCCGCGACGAGCTGGCCGCCCTGCTCGAAGGGGAGCCGGCCTACCGGGTCAGCCAGGTGTGGGACGGGCTGCACGCCCGACTGGTCGAGCCGACCGGGATGACCGACCTGCCCATCGCATTGCGGGACCGGCTGGCCGGCGCGCTGCCCCCGGCGCTCGCCGAGGTGACGAGGTCGACCAGCGCCGACGGGTCAACCGTCAAGTGGCTGTGGGGCCTGGGCGACGGGCACCGGGTCGAGACCGTGCTGATGCACTACGAGGGCCGCTCGACGGCGTGCGTCAGCAGCCAGGCCGGCTGCGCCATGGGCTGCGGGTTCTGCGCCACCGGCCAGGCCGGCTTCGACCGCAACCTCACCACCGGCGAGATCGTGGAGCAGGTGGTGCGGGCGGCCCGCCACGCCCGCGACGCCGCGGGCGGGCCCCGCCGGGTGGGCAACGTGGTGTTCATGGGCATGGGCGAGCCGCTGGCCAACTACGACCGCACCTGGTCGGCCGTGGAGCGGCTGCACGCCGACCTCGGCCTGTCGGCCCGCCACCTCACGCTCTCCACCGTCGGGGTCGTTCCCGGCATCCGCCGGCTGGCCACCGAGGACCTGCCGGTCAACCTGGCGGTGTCGTTGCACGCCGCCGACGACGACCTCCGCGACACCCTCGTGCCCATCAACCGCCGCTACCCCCTGGCCGAGCTGGCCGACGCCTGCCGGGCCTGGCTCGTGGCCAAGCACCGCCGGCTGTCGTTCGAGTGGGCCCTGATCGACGGCGTCAACGACGGCCCCGACCAAGCCGCCCGCCTGGCGATCTACGCCGGCGCCTTGGCGGCCCACGTCAACCTCATCCCCTTGAACCCCACGCCCGGCTACTCCACGCGGGGCACACCGGCGGCCGGGGTCCGGGCCTTCCGTGACCGGCTCCGCTCCCTCGGGATCAACGCCACCGTCCGCCGCAACCGGGGCACCGACATCGAGGCCGCATGCGGCCAGCTCCGAGCGACCCACGAGACGGCGGTGGAGCTGGGACGCTGACGCCGCCGTCGCTGTTCAGCGGACGAGCACGGTGAGGTGCTCGGCCCGGACGGCGTCGACGAGGTGCTCGCCCGCGGCGACGACCGACCCGGGCCACACCACGGAGCGCTCCACCACGGCGCCTTCGGCCACGACCGCGCCGGGGCCGATGACGGCGGTGCCGCCCGAGGCGGCCAAGTTGGCGGCCAGGTAGTCGGCCGGGGTGCCGCAGTCGACGAACGGGCCCGGGTGGCGGACGAGGTCGAGCGTCCCGGCCGCCCACCGCGGCGCCCAGCACAGCTCGTAGAGACCGGACGGCACGGGGAGCAGGCCGCGCACCGCGGCCCACGGGAGGAGGGCGGCCCCGCAGTAGCGGTCGGGGCCGAAGTCGCCGCGGGCCGCGTCGACCACGGTGAGCAGTCGCACCCGTTCGCCGTCCCAGCCCTCGAGCAGGGCCCCCAGGTCGGCGGGCAGCCAGGCGTCGGCGTTGGTCAGGAGCGTCGGCCGGCCATCGACCCAGTTCCGGAGCTGGCCGAGCGCCCCGGCCGTGCCGAGCGCCAGCGGTTCCTCCACCGAGAGGTGGACCCGGCCGCCGAAGTGGGCCTCGAGCAGTGGACGGCCGTGGTGCACGTTGACGGCGAGGTCGGGGGTGAACGGGCGCAGGCGGTCCAGCGCGTGGTCGACGAGCGGCCGTGACGCCACCGGGCACAGCGCCTTCGGCCTCAGCCGGGACAGGGGCGCCAGGCGGGTGCCGGCCCCTGCGGCCAGGACGATGCCTGCCACACTGTTAGTCATGCGCTTCACCCGGTGGACGAACCCGTCTCTGCCCCAGACGCTGCAGATCGGGATGTTCCTTCTCTACATCGACGCCGCCTTCGGGCTGCTCTTCGGGGCGGTCTTCGCCTTCCCGATCGGCACCGTGATCGTGATCGGCTCGGCCCTGGCCGGCCTCGGCATCGCCAACGAGATGCGCTGGGGCTGGCAGCTCGGCGTGGCCGTGTCCGCCCTGGCCCTGGTGCCGTTCCTCCTCCTGGTGCTGAGCGACGGGATCGGTGCTCTGTTCGGCCTGGGGGTGCTGCTCAGCCTGCTGTTCCCGGTGGCCCAGTTCGCCCTGCTCGTGCACCCCCAGAGCCGCGAGCACCAGCGCATCTGGTTCTCCTGACCCGGGCCGTCGGCGCGCCACCGCCCCATCCTGGGACACAATGCGCCCATGACGACGATCATCCCGGGCATCAGCGGACTGAAGGAACGGGTGGGCGACCACCTCGGCTACTCCGACTACGTCGAGATCACCCAGGAGCAGGTGAACACGTTCGCCGACGCCACCGGCGACCACCAGTGGATCCACGTCGACCCGGAGCGGGCCCGGGCCGAGAGCCCCTTCGGCGGGCCCATCGCCCACGGCTACCTCACCCTGTCGCTCGGCCCGATGCTGGCCCCGCAGATCATGCGGGTGGAAGGCGTCAAGATGGGGGTGAACTATGGCTGCGAGAAGGTGCGCTTCCCCTCCCCCGTTCCGGTGGGGTCGAAGCTGCGCCTCGGCGCCGAGCTCACCGGCGTGGACGACATCGCCGGCGGCGCCCAGGTGACCATGACGTTCACCTTCGAGGTGGAGGGCGCCCCGAAGCCGAGCTGCGTCGCCAGCATCATCTTCCGCTACTACGAGTAGCCCGCCGTGGCCCCGCAGACCGGTTCTGGCATGCAAACCCGGGGTCAGGGCCCCGGCCCCGCATGCCAGAACCAGCGGGTCACACCCGGGTGCAGAGCATCTGGGAGCCGGCCGACGCCAGCAGGGTGCCGTCCTCGGCCCAGACCCTGCCCTCGGAGCTCAGCAGCCCGGCAGTGGCCACCGGGGACTCCACCCGGGTGAACAGCTGGGCGCTGGCCGGGGCGAAGCGGTGGAAGCGCACGTGCAGGTCGAGGCTGGGGGCGACCCACGTGGGTGGGCCGTCGGCCGGCCACTCCCAGGCGTGGGCCCGGGTGGCCGCCGGCCACCCCATGGTGTCGAGCACCACCACCAGGCGGCCGGCGTCGACCAGCGGGTCGTCGAAGCAGGCGGTGGGCCGGAATCGGAACCAGGTGTCGGCCACCGGTGCGAGCGGCCCCGGCGGGGGCCACTCGGGCTGCCAATCGGTGGGCCGGTGCTCCAGGTTCTCCCAGAAGCGGAACGGTGGCGGCGGCATGTCGTTCTCGGCCCGGAGCTGGTCGAAGGTGGGGAGCCCGTCGGGCCGGGCGACGTCGGGCATGGGGGCGACGTCGTGCTCGAGGCCGGGCAGGCCGTCCTCCACGAACCAGGCCTGCGCCTCGGCCACCGGCCGCCCGCCCTGGGTCATGGCCACGGCGACGGCCTCGGCCCTGCGGGTGCGCCGGGTGGTGCGGGTGTGGACATCCACGGTGTCGAAGTCGGCGCGGCCGAGGAACTGCACGGCGAGCGACGCCGGGCGCGGGAGGGCGGCGTGGCTGCCCGCCGCCCGCAGCAGGACGGCTCCGAGGTAGCCGCCGTTCGGCCCCCAGATGCCCCAGTCCTCATCGAGCACGGCCCCGTAGCGACCCTCACCGCCGGTCAACCTCGTGTCGACGTCCAGATCCCCCACGCGGCCCCTTCCGAAAGCACCCGGGGCACGATCCCACAACCGGGCCCGCCGCCCGGAACCGGTTCCCGGTGGGAGGATGGGGGCGTGACGACCCCCTATGACTCCGAACCCGTCGACCGGCTGCCGTTCGGCTCGGCGGCCAAGGCGGCCCGCTACACCACGGAGCGGTACACCGGGGCCACCGGCCTGAACTGGTGGAGGTGCGACCCCACGCTGCAGTTCGTCCTGGGCCAGCGCCTAACCGCTGACGAGCTGGAGTGGGCGGAGCCCCACCTCGACCGCATCGGCGCCCTCATGGGCGGCCCGGTGTCCGAGCGGGCCGACGTCACCGACAAGCACCCTCCCCGCCTCGAGCGCTACGACCGGTGGGGCCACGACATCAGCGAGGTCGTTCTCCCACCGTCGTTCCTCGAGAACCGCCGGGACGTGCTCGCCAACAGCTTCTCCACCCCTTCGATCCGCGACGACGCCGTCGCCCGCGGCGTCCGCCTCACCATGCTCGGGGCCGCCCACAGCTACCTGCTCAACCAGGCCGAGATCGGCATGACGTGCGCGCTCGGGACCGGCGGCGACATGGTCGTCAACCTGGTCCGAGCCTTCGCGCCGGACGACATCCGCGAGCGGGTGCTGGCCAAGTTCGAGTCCGGGGAGTGGGCCGGCGAGACCGTCCAGTCGCTCACCGAGCGCACCGGCGGCTCCGACCTGGCCGAGATCGAGACCACGGCCACGCCCGACGGTGACGCCTGGCGGATCAACGGCTTCAAGTGGTTCGCGTCCAACGCCAACGGCGCCGCGTGGGTCGTGCTGGCCAAGCCCGAGGGCGCCCCCGACACGGTCCGGGGCATCGCCACCTTCCTCGTCCTGGCCGAGCGCCGGGACGGCCGTCGCAACGGCATCCGCATCCGTCGCCTGAAGGACAAGCTGGGGACCAAGGCGGTGGCATCGGCCGAGGTGGAGCTGGTCGACGCCGAGGCCTTCCTGCTCTCGGGTCAGCCCAGCGAGGACGGCGGAGGCGCTGCCGGGGACGGCAAGGGCCTGGCCCGCATGATGGCCATGACCAACGGCGCTCGCCTCGGCATCGCGATGATGGGCCTGGGCTGCGCCCGGCGGTCGCTGGTCGAGGCCATGTGCTACTCCCGGGCTCGGGAGGCGTTCGGCCGCTCCCTCGCTGAGCAACCCCTCATGCAGCGAAAGCTGGCCGAGCTCATGGTCGAGGTCGAGGCGGCCCAGGCCCTCGTGTTCGACGGCTTCTCGCCGGACTCCCGGCTGCGCATCGGCGCCCCCCTCATCAAGCTGCGGGCCGCCCGCCTCGGCATCACCGCGGCCAGCGATGCCATCGAGGTGCACGGCGGCAACGGGTACGTGGAGAACTGGCCGGTGGCTCGGATCCTGCGCGACGCCCAGGTCAACACCCTGTGGGAAGGGCCGGACAACATCCTGTGCCTCGACGTGCGTCGCGGCATCGAACGGGAGCAGGCCGACGTGGCGTTCCTCGACCGCCTGGGTGCCGCCGTCGCGCAGGGTCCCTCGGACGATCCCACCACGGCACTGGTCGCCGAGCGGGTGGAGCAGCTCACCGTGGCCATCGAGCGGTGGAAGGGCCTCGACCGCACCGTGGCCGAGGCCCGCCTCTTCCCGTTGGCCCAGCTGATGGTCGACGTCTACGCCGGCGCGCTCCTCGTGGAGCAGGCCGGCCACGAGCAGCGCTCGGCCGGCTCGGACCGCAAGGCGCTGGTGGCCCGCCTCTACTGCCGCCGCCATCTGGCCGACGCCGGCCCCCTGCGGGGCATCGACGAGCCCCGCAGCGAGGACCTCGAGCGGTTCAAGGACCTGTGGGACGGCGCCCTGGTCGACGACCGGACCGGCTGACCGGAATGGCGGGCCGGTGGGGCGCGGATCATCGGCGGCGGGCGAGCGGTACGGTCAGCACCGACGCGAGCCGGCCTTGCCCGAAGGGAGCCGCCGTGCGACTGGTGCGACTGGTCCTGATGACCGCCCTGGCCGCCTCGATCGTCGGCTTGGCCGGTCGACCGGCCGCCGCCGGGGGCAGCAGCTGGTTCGACTCCGCCCTGGATCGCTACGAAGCCGGCCAGACGGTGACGATGGTCGGATACACCGGCGGCGGACAACTGGGGTGGATCGACGACGGGCCCTTCTTCGGCTACCTCCGGGTCGATCCCGCCGCTTCGGACCAGTACCTGAAAGCCGAGGGCGGTGAGCTCTCGCCCCTCCTCACCCCGACGGACCTGCCCCTCGGCCCTCTGACGCTTCAGCTGACGGGCCGAGGCGGTTACCTGTCCCTGCGGGCCGCCATCACCTTCACGCTGCCAGCCCAGCTCGCGCCGGGCAGCTACGGGTTCCTCTACTGCAACGATCCCTGCACGACTGGGCTCGGGGACCTCATCGGCGGGAGTGTCTGGGTGGGTGCCGACCCCCACTACCCGGTGGCCCGCGATTGGCCATCGGATGACCCCGCGCTCGATGGCGCCTCGGCTTCCGTGCCCCTCCCGGCCCCGCCACCAACGACCACGGCCCCGCTCACAACGGCCCCTTCGACGAGCCCGCCCACGTCGCCGGCACCCACCACCCCGGCATCGGCCGCACAGGACCGCACCCCCTTGGCGGTCCGGACCACCAGCGCGGCCGAGGAGGACGGCGCCTTCCCGTGGGTGCTCGCCATCGGCTCGCTGGTGATCATCGCCATCGGTGTGTCGGCCTTCGTGCGCCGCCCTCGACCCGGTCCCCGGATCGTCCGGTCGCCCTCGGACCTCCCCCGTGAGCCTTCCCTCGCCGTCCGCTCGGAGCCGGTCGAGGCCGGAGCGGCTCGCGAGAGGTAGCCCCCGTCAGGGGGCGGCGAGGAGGTCCTCGGTCTTCTCCCACAGCTGCCGTCGGAGCTTCACGTCGCGCACCGAGGGGATCGTCGGCAGCAGGCCCGCCAGTGGGGTCGACGAGATGAACTGGCCGGTGCGGGTGGCGAACTCGGGCTCGGTGGCCAGGCGCACGAGCACCCGGGCCCCCTGCTCGGGACGGCGCACCAGCGGTGTGTTCGACAGGGCTTGGGCGGCACGGTCGGCCCGGTTGTCGGTGCCCGCCAGCCCGGTGGCCACGAGCCCAGGGCAGCAGCAGTTGGCGGTGACGCCGGTTCCCTCGAGGCGGTCGGCCAGCTCGAGGGTGAACAGCACGTCGAGCAGCTTCGACTTCCCGTAGGCGGCCATGATCCCGGTGCGCCCGAACGGGGAGGTGTCGGTGAGGATCGTCTCGGGGTCGACCGTCCAGCCGATGCGGTGCGCCTCCGAGGCGGTGACGACCACCCGTGCCGGAGCGGAACCCACCAAGCGATCCCGCAGCAGGGAGGTGAGGAGCCAGGGCGCGAGGTGGTTGACCGCGATCATCTCGGGGAGGCCCTCGCGCGTGGCCCGTTGCTCGGGGAGCTGGATGCCGGCGTTGTTAACCAGGACGTCGATGTGGTCGTAGCGATGGGAGATCTCGGCCGCCACCTTGCGGACGTCGCCCATGAGGGCGAGGTCGCCGAGGAACACGTCGACGGAGGCGTCCGGCGCGGCGGCCTTGATCCGGTCGATGGTGGCAGCGGCCTTGGCCGGGTTGCGGGCGACGATCCCGACATCGCATCCATGGCGCGCCAGCTCGACGGCCGCCGCCTCGCCGATGCCGTTCGTCGCCCCGGTACGATGACCCGCTGGTTGCTCATCGGGACGTGCTAGCCCGAGCGGCCCGTGCCGGACAAGCGGAGGCGTAGTGCCGAGGTTTCGGCTGGGCGAAGGGGGGCGGCCAAAGCTGAGCGACGCGCGAACGTGACCGGTGGCATGCTCGCCCGCTGTGGAGCTCAACCACCTGAACCTTCGGGTGCGCGACGCCAGGGCCTGCCGCGACTTCTACCTGCGGCACTTCGGGTTCCGGCCCGCCTTCGAGGCCGAGGGCGGGTACTTCCTGCGCAACGACGAGGGCTTCCTGCTCGCCCTGATTCCGGCTGCGGCCCACCAGCCGCTGCCCCATGGCTTCCACATCGGTTTCGGTCAGCCGGATGCGGACGGCGTCGCGGACCTGCACCGCGAGTTGACCGCCGCCGGGGTGCGCACCTCCGCCGTCGAGGACTTCTGTCCCGGCGAGGCCTACGTGACGTTCCGTTGTTGGGATCCCGACGGCACCGAGATCGAAGTCTTCTGGGAAGCGCCCCCGGGCTAGGGCGGCCCTCCGATCACGCCACCCGCTTGGCCTCCTCGATCAGGCGGACCATGGTCAACGCCGCGTCCCGGCGTCGCGCCGCGATGATCAAGCCGCGGGTGAAGGTGTTGACCGGTCCGACGTCGACGATGAACCGCCACTCCTCGCCGCTGACCCCCAGGACGAGGTCGTACTGAACCGTGCTCGGTCGCCGGAGAACCGCGACCTGGCCGGCATCGACGCTCCAGCGCAGCGTCCCTCCTGCGGTCCAGCTCACCGTGCGGCCGACGACCGAGAGGTAACCGACGGGTCCGGTGTCGAGCACCTTGCCGATCAGTCCACCCGCCCGCCGGCGAGCGTGCATCGAGACTGACGCAGGTCCCTGAGGTTGCATGCGTTCGCCTCCCTTCTCGTCGTGCCTCCCAACCGCCGCCCCCGAGCTAGCGCAACTGGGGCATCACGGTGCTGGCCAGCAGTTCCATCGACGTGTGGTCGGGGTAGTCCGAGGCCCACGGCACGAAGCCGGTGCAGCCGAGGTCGACGTAGGCCTGGATCTTCTCGGCCACCTGGTCGGGCGTGCCCACCAGGTTGCCGTCCCGCCATGACTCGAACGGCTCACCCCAGAACGAGCGGGACTCGCCGCCGATCTCGGCCTCGGTCTCGCGGATGAACACCTCCGGCGACCACGTCTTGGTGATGGAGTCGTAGTCGCGGCCGACGTCGGAACAGTGCCCCTTCAGCACCTCGCACTTGTGAGCGAACTCGTGAGGCTTGCCCCCGAAGTTGGAGTGGGTGGCGTGGCTGGCCACCACCCGCAACGTCTTGCGCTCGCCTCCCCCACCGATCCAGATGGGCGGGTGCGGGCGCTGGAGCGGCTTGGGGTCGCACTGCGCCCCGTCGATCGAGAAGTGGGCGCCCTCGAAGCTGGCGTCGGGCTCGGTCCACATGCGCTTCACGATCTGCACGCACTCGTCGAGCATGGCGATGCGGGTGCCGGCCGACGGGAAGTCGTAGCCGTAGGCCTGGAACTCGTTCTCGTACCAGCCCGCGCCGATCCCCCAGTCGAGGCGGCCACCGCTGATCACGTCGACGGTGGCGGTGATCTTGGCCAGCAGCGCCGGGTTGCGGTACCCCGTGCAGCCCACCATCTGGCCGAGGCGGATGCGGCTGGTGCGCTGGCTGATGGCGGCCACCGTCGTCCACGCCTCGAACATCGCCTCGTGGGCGGGGACGGGCACGTTGTGGAAGTGGTCGTAGGCCCAGAGCTGGTCGTAGCCGAGCTCCTCGGCCCGCACGGCGGTGGCCACCGCTCGCTGCCACTTGGCCTGCGGGTCCTCGATCGAGGACAGCTCCATCTTCCAGCCCTGGGGGACGAACATGCCGAACGTGATGGGGTGGTTGCTCACGGCGGCTGTGCTAGCACAGCCGCCGTGGAGTTCAACCTGGCCTCGGTGCACGAGGCGGTGGCCGGTGCCAACCCCGATCGGGAGTGCATCGTGTGGCGCGATCGCCGCCTCACCTACGCCTCGGTCACCGAACGCAGCCGGCGGTTGGCCAACGTGCTCGCCGGCGCCGGCCTCGGCGTGCGGGCCGGGCGGACCGAGCTGGCCGGCCACGAATCGGGCCAGGACCACGTCGCCCTCTACCTCTACAACGGCAACGAGTACATCGAGGGCATGCTCGGGGCGTTCAAGTCCCGCACCGCCCCGTTGAACGTCAACTACCGCTACGTCGCCGAGGAGCTGCGGTACCTGCTGGCCGACGCCGACGCCCGGGCCGTCGTCTACCACGGCGCCTTCGCACCGGTGCTCGACGAGGTCCGGGGCGACCTGCCCCGCATCGACCTGCTCCTCCAGGTGGCCGACGACTCCGGCCAGCCCCTGCTCGACGGCGCCGTCGACTACGAGGCCGCGCTGGCCGCCGCATCCCCGGCCCGGCCCGACCTCGAGTGGTCCCCCGACGACCTCTACATCCTCTACACCGGCGGCACCACCGGCATGCCCAAGGGCGTGCTCTGGCGCCAGCACGACATCTTCGTGGCAGCCATGGGCGGACGGTCCTTCGGCTCGGCCGTCGAGTTCGGGTCGCTCGACGCCGTGGTCGAGGCGTCACGGGGCGGTGGCGGCCGCTCCCTTCCCACACCGCCGTTGATGCACGGCGCCGCCCAGTGGGCGGCCTTCACCGCCTTCGCCGGCGGGCACACCCTCGTGATGCAGGACGACACCACCCGCCTCGACCCGGTCGACGTGTGGAGCACGGTGGCCCGCGAGCGGGTGATGCTCCTGCAGATCGTCGGTGACGCCTTCGGCCGGCCGCTGGTCGAGGAGCTCGAGCAGGGGTCCTACGACACGTCGTCGCTCTTCATCGTGGTGAACGGCGGCGCGCCGCTGAACGCCACGTTGAAGGAGCGGTTCCTCGAGCAGCTCCCCAACGCCATGGTCCTCGACGCCGTGGGGTCGTCCGAGACGGGTGCGCAGATGGGCCACACCTCCACCAAGGGCCAGGCCCGCACAGGTGAGTTCACCCCCGGTCCCGGCACGGTCGTGGTCGACGAGGACCTCACCGCCCTCCTCGCTCCAGGCCATGACGGCGTGGGCTGGCTGGCGCAGCAGGGCCACGTGCCCCTCGGCTACCTGGGCGACGCCGAGAAGACGGCCCGCACCTTCCCGGTCATCGACGGCGTCCGCTACTCCGTGCCCGGCGACCGGGCCGTCTGGCGGGCCGATGGTGTGATCGAGCTCCTCGGACGGGACTCGGTCACCATTAACTCCGGCGGCGAGAAGATCTTCGCCGAGGAGGTGGAGCAGGCGATCGCCTCGCACCCCGCGGTGTACGACGTGGTGGTCTGCGGCCGGCCCAGCGAGCGGTGGGGCCAGGAGGTGGTGGCCCTCGTGCAGCTCAAGGACGGCGGATCGGCCGGCGAGGCCGACCTGCTCGAGGAGTGCGGTCGGCACATCGCCCGCTTCAAGTTCCCCAAGACCTTCGTCTTCCTCGACCGGCTGCAACGCTCCCCCGCCGGCAAGGCCGACTACCGCTGGGCCAAGCAGGTGGCCCTGGAGAGCTAAGGCTGCGCAGCCGCCAGGCGGAGCAGCAAAGCTAGAGCGGCAGGTTGCCGGTTGCGGTGCCGACCGAGCCCGTGTCCTTGTAGGCACCGATGGTGCGCTGGGCGATGCGCATCTGGTGGATCTCGTCGGCGCCGTCGGCGAAGCGGGCCCACCGCGCCTGCTTGAGCATCTCGCCGAGAGGCGTGTCCGAGGAGTAGCCGAGGGCGCCGTGCACCTGGATGGCCCGGTCGATGATGCGCCACAGGGAGTTCGCCACGAAGTGCTTGGCCATCGACACCTCGCTGCGGAAGTCGACCACGCTCGGGTCGTTGCCGGCGGCGTCGATCAGGTAGGCGGCGTGCAGCACCATGAGCTTGCACTGGTAGAGCTCGACGGTGGAGTCGGCGATCAGCCATTGGATGCCCTGCTTCTCGGCCAGCAGGGAGCCGTGGCTGTACCGGTCGAGCGAACGGTCCACCATCATCTCCAGCGCCGTCTGGGCCTGGCCGATCCAGCGCATGCAGTGGGCCAGGCGGGCCGGGCCGAGCCGGTACTGGCCGAGCAGGTGCCCCTGGCCCCGCCCCCCGAGCATCTTGTCCTTGTGCACCCGCAGGTCGGTGATGCGGATCTCGCAGTGGTTGTGGCTCCCCGACATCGTCTCGATGTCGCGCACCACTTCCCAACCCTCGCTGGGGATGTCCACGAGGAAGGCCGAGTTGGCCGCCTGGGGCAGGTCGGGGTCGTCCTCGGTGCGGGCGATGAGGATGGCGAACTTCGCCCCACGGGCCCCGGAGATGAACCACTTGTGGCCGTTGATCACCCACTCGTCGCCGTCGGGGACGGCCGCGGTGCGGATCAGGGTGGGGTCCGAACCGGCCACCTCGGGTTCGGTCATGGCGAAGCACGAGCGGGCGTAGCCCTCGCACAGCGGTCGGAGGTAGGCCTCCTTCTGCTCGGGCGTTCCCCAGTGCAGGAGGGTGTGCATGTTGCCCTCGTCGGGCGCCTGGGCGTTCAGCGCGAACGGACCCATGCGGGTCCGGGCGGCCTCGGCCGACACGCTGGCCATGGCCACGTGCCCGAGCCCCATCCCGCCCCACTCGGCGGGCATGTGCGGAAGCCAGAGGTCGCGGGACTTCGCCTCCTTGCGCATGTCGACGATGCCCCGGATCCAGGCGTCGCGGTCCCAGTGCTCCTCGTCGGCCTGCTGCTCGACCGGCCGCACGACCTCGTCGACGAAGGAGCGCACCTTCAGCCGGATCTCGTCGATCTCGGGCGGGAACGTGAAATCGATCATGGGACGAGGCTAGGCGGGGCGCCACCGGCCAGACTCCCCCCATGGAGACCCGGCGCCTCGGGCGCACCGAACACCGCAGCAGCGTGGCCGTCCTGGGTGGCGCCGCCTTCTGGGAGGCCACCACCGAGGACGCGGCCGCCGGCCTGGCCCTGGCCCTGGCGCGGGGCGTGAACCACCTCGACATCGCCCCGCAGTACGGAGCGGCCGAGGACGTGGTGGGCCCGCACCTGCCCGCCGTCCGGCATCGCCTGTTCATCGGCGCCAAGACCTTGCGCCGGCACCCCGACGGCGTGCGAGCCCAGCTCGAGGCCACGCTCACCAAGCTGGGCACGGACCAGCTCGACCTCTACCAGCTCCACGCGGTCACCACCGTCGACGAGCTCGACGAGCGGGCCGAGGCGCTCACCGTGATCCAGGCCGCCCGGGACGAGGGGCTCACCCGGTTCGTGGGCATCACCGGCCACGACGTCACCGCCCCGGCCACCTTCAGCGAGGCCCTCCACCGGCACGACCTCGACACGGTGATGTTCCCCGTCTACCCGCGGCTCTGGGCCGATCCCGTGTACCGGGCCGATGCCGAGGAGCTGCTGGCCACCTGTGCCGAGCGCGATGTGGGCGTGATGGCCATCAAGGCGGTGGCTCGCCGCCCCTGGACCGGCGAGCACCCGCCGTCGCCGTGGTACGAGCCGCACACCGACCCGGCCGACATCGAGCGGGGCGTGTCCTTCGCCCTGGCCACCCCGGGCGTGCACGCGTTCTGCACGCCCGGCGACCTCGGCCTCCTGTCCGCCGTGCTCGACGCCGCCGAGCGGGCGGCACCGGCCGACGAGGTCCAACGCCGGGCGGCGGTGGCGGCGATGGCCGGTGAGGAGCCGATCTTCCCCATCGCCGAGAACCGTTGACGGTGAGCCACGCCCCCCTGCCCGAAGGGGAGGACAAGGTGCGGGCGGTGCGGTCGATGTTCGACACCATCGCCCCCCGGTACGACCTCGTGAACCGGTTGATGACGTTCCGCCTCGACGTGCGCTGGCGTCGACTCGCCGTCGCCCGCCTCGACCTGCCGGCGGGCTCCACCGTGGCCGACCTCGCCTGCGGCACGGGTGACCTCTGCCGGGAGCTCACCCGCTCCGGGCACCTCCCGATCGGCGTCGACCTCTCGTTCGGGATGTTGGCCGCGGCCCGTACCTCGGCGCCGCTCGTGCATGGCGACGTCCTGGCGCTCCCCGTCCACGACGCCTCGCTCGACGGTGTCACCTGCGGGTTCGCCCTGCGCAACCTGGTGGCCCTGGAGCCGTTCCTCGCCGAGCTGGCCCGGGTGCTGCGCCCCGGCGGCCGGATCGCGCTGCTCGAGGTGGCCGAGCCCCCGAACCCCGTGCTGCGCTGGGGTCACTCCCTCTACTTCGGCCGGGTGGTCCCGCGCCTCGGGGGGTTGCTGTCGGACCCCGCCGCCTACCGCTACCTGCCCCGGTCGGTGGCCTACCTCCCCCAGCCGGACCGCCTGACGGCCATGATCGGCGAAGCCGGCTTCGCCGACCCGTCCCGCGAGCTGCTCAGCGTGGGCGTGGCCCAGCTCCTGACCGGCACCCGTGCCTGACCTCGTCGCGTCCACCCGGGCGTTGCGCGATGCGGATGTCGACCTCCTGCGCTTCGCCGGCGACGACGGCCTGGTGTTCACCCGCGACGGCGTCGGCTTCGCCGGCCGGGGCGTGACCCTCCGGGGGCCGGTCGAGGACGTCACCGCCGCCCTCGCCGGTGCCGAGGTGGACGACGCCGTCGACCGCCCCGGGTCCGGGCCGGTGGCCTTCGGGGCGATGCCCTTCCTCCCCGGCGCCCCCGGCGAGCTGGTGGTGCCCGAGCGGGTGGTCGGACGGGCCGCCGACGGCACGGCGTGGGTCACGCAGGTCGGCGCCGGTCCCGTCGGTGACGGCGTCGCCCCGCCGGCGGACCGGTGCGGCCGCAGCGAACCGACCCTGCCCGGTCGGTTCGACGTCGCGTCCAGCCGCCCGCCGGCCGACTGGTGCGACGCCGTCGCCACCGCCACCGCCCGCATCCGAGGCGGCGCCCTCGACAAGGTGGTGCTGGCCCGCGAGGTGGTCGTCACCGCCGACGCCGACATCCCCGTCGCCGCGGTGCTGGCCCGTCTCCGAGCCTCCTACGCCGGCTGCTACCTGTTCTGCATCGACGGCTTCGTCGGCGCCAGCCCCGAGCTGCTGGTGGGGCGGGACGGCGACCGGGTGCGGGCCCAACCGATGGCCGGCACCACCGCCCGCCGGGGCGACCCCGAGGCCGACGAGCGGGCCGCCGCCGCCCTGTTCGCCTCGTCGACCTACCGCCACGAGCACCAGGTCACCATCGACATGGTCCACGACACGCTGCTGAGGTTCAGCTCCTATCTCGACGACGAGCCCGAACCGTCGGTGGTGGCGCTCGCGAACGTGGCCCACCTGGCGACGACGGTGGAGGGCAGGCTGTCGCATCCCCCGGCCTCGGTGGTCGAGCTGGTCCAGGCCCTGCACCCGACCCCGGCGGTGTGCGGGCGGCCCCGCCAGGCCGCCCTCGACCTCATCGCCGAGCTCGAAGCCCTCGACCGGGGCCGCTACGCCGGGACGGTGGGCTGGGTCGACGGTCGCGGGAACGGCGAGTGGGCGGTGAGCATCCGCTGCGCGCAGATCGACGGCCCGATCGCCCGGCTGTTCGCCGGCAACGGCATCGTGGCCGATTCGGACCCCCGCACCGAGCTGGCCGAGACGAGGGCCAAGCTGCAGGCCCTCCTCGGCGCCATCGTCCGGCCGTGACCCCTGGCCCCTGACCCCTGGCTCCGCCCGTCTGACCGCGTGTAGTGTCAGTGCGACCGCGTCGTGCGGTCGTAGGGGGAAGGGGGCCGTCCCCATGGCGGTCGAGGAGCTCCGGCACCAGCCGGGCGCGGGCCGGCCGGTGGCCGCGGACCTGCGTGCTCGGGTGCGGGCAGGCGCGGCGCTCGCCCGCGAGCTGGCCTTCACCGACGTGGCCATGGCCCGTGAGGCGGCCGAGGCCGCCTACAGCGCCCTGCAGGCGACCGACCCCACCACCTGGGACGGCGACGCCGTCGACTGCCTCCACGCCCTCGGCGAGGCCCGGCACCGCTCGGGCGCCCCGGAGGAGGCCACCGGCCCGCTCCTGGAAGCCATCGACGTGTTCCACCGCACCGGTGGACCCGGTCGGGCGCCCCTCGGGGCCCACCGCCTGCACGCCAGCCTGAGCATCGCCTACTGCTCCCTCGGCCTCCACGCGCAGGCCCTCTCGGAGTCCTTCGTCGCCCTCGGCCTGGCCGAGGAGGCCGACGACCCCACCGCGCTGTGCTGGACCTGGGGGGACCTGGCCTGGGTCCACCTCCACCTCGGCGACGCCGAGCAGGCCGAGGAGGCCGCCGACCGGGCCGTCGCCGCCGGGGAGCGGCCAGGGGCCGACACCATGCGCTTGGCGCTCGCCCACGTCCACGGCCTGTTGAGCTGTGCCCGTCGGGGCCGGGTCCAGGCGGCCGAGACCCACGCCGATGCGGCCCGGGCCCTCGCCGGGGCACTGGGCCCGGCCGATCACGCCGGCCTCCTCGTGGCGGTGGCCGAGCTGGACCTGCTCCGCTCGAACGTCGATGCCGCCAAGATCCACTTCTCCGAAGCCTTGGCGGTGGCCCTGCCCGGGGGGGCCCGGTACCAGGCGTTCGCCGCCCTCGCCGGTCGGGCCGGCGCCCAACTGGCCGACCACGACCCGCAGGCGGCCCTCGAGTCGGTCGAACGAGCGCTGGCGCTCGGGGAGCGCTCGACCTCCCTGACCGCCCGGTGCCAGCAACTGGCCGCCCGCGCCCACGAGCAGCTCGGCGACCCGTCTGCGGCCCTGGCCTGGTACAAGCGCTACCAGCGCACGCAGGGACAGGCGAACCGGTCCTCGGCGGCCGAGCGGGTGCGGGTGGTGGCCAACCGGCACAGCGCCGAGGTGGAGCGCCGGGCCACGCTCGACCGCCGCCGGGCCGAGCGCTACCGGACCATGATCGAAGGGGCGGCCGACCTCATCTGCGTCATGGATCGCGACGCGTCGGTCCGCTGGGTGAGCGGGGCGTTGGAGCCCATGCTCGGGGTGCCCGCCGAGGAGCTGATCGGCCGCGCCCCGTTCACCATCATCGAGCACGAGGACGAGTCCGTCGCCGCCGCCGCCTTCCTCCAGGCCACCGGGCAACCCGGGATCCCGTCCACCCCGGTGGAGTACCGCGTGCGCCACCGCGACGGCACCTGGCGCCACATCTCGGCCGTGATCACCGACTTCCGCCACGATCCGAGCGTCGACGGGTTGCTCTACGTCGCCACCGACGTCACCCAGCAGCGCTGGAACGAGGCCCTGATCGCCTCGCAGGCGGCCGTGCTCGACCTCATCACGCGTTCGGTGCCCCTCGCCGACGTCCTGAGCCGCCTGGTCGAGGCGGTGGACGACCTGTGCAGCCGGGACGTCACCTGCCGGGTGGTCGGCGTCGCCGGGATGGCACCCGAAGGCGCACCGCCGGCACCGGAGGGCGGCTCCCGCTCGGTCCACGCCCTGGATGGTGCGCCCGACGGGTTCCTGGCGGTGGACGTCGCCGCCGGCCACGTCGTGAGCGCCGAGGAGCAACAGGTGCTCGACCAGGTGGTGCAGCTCGCCCGGATCGCGGTCGAGCGCTCCGGTGCGGACGAGCTGATGGCCCACCAGGCGACGCACGACTTCCTCACCGGTCTGCCCAACCGGTTCCGCTTCGAGCAGCTCACCGCTGACGC
>JAABUS010003407.1_pt1 | contig 25953 bp, 22 predicted proteins | sample 5560161 | NCBI WGS metagenome assembly JAABUS01 (sample SAMN10711885, study PRJNA513376) | rock metagenome | isolation source: Antarctica rocks | place: Antarctica: Victoria Land, Trio Nunatak nord | collected 2016-01-04
CTATCCAACATTCGATCCGCACGGTAATCCAATCCCCCGGTGCGAGGGGGGTAATGGCGTCGTTGGCCTACCATCCCCCGGTGACGCTGGCGACGCATGAGGAGGAGATCGTCGTGCGGGCCTGTGATGCTTCCCCGGCGTGTAGGCGTTGATTTCGACAGGAACGGCAAGAGAGGAGGGCTCTATGGAAACCGCATTGAATTCGCCCGGCGAAGCGCGCACTGGGCTGATACACCTCGCGGCCTTCGCAGCGGCGGTGGGCCTGCTCGCGGTGGGGACGGCGATGATCGCCCTCAGTTTCGCGGCGTACGTCTCCGCTGACCGGTGGATCGCCGAAGCCGTTGTTGGCGTGATCGTGGCCGCAGGTGGTGCGGCGCTGCTCCTCTCCGCGCTGAAAGGGGAAACGCGCAGCAAAGCGGCGGCGCTCATTGGCGACTTGACCCTGCTCGCTTCGCTGATTTACCTGGGCACGGCGCTCCCGCCTTTCAACCACGGCGCGGTGGGTCGCCCAGTGGCGACGCTCCAATTCATCACCGTCCTCGTCGCCATCGTAATTGGCACCGCCGCAATTGCGCTCACTCCCAGCCCTGAACACAACTTCGCCGGGTGGAACCACATCGGCCAGATCCTGCTGGCACCGGACGGTGTGGTGCTCGTGGCAGGCACGATCCTGCTCGGCATCGGGCTGGGGCAATTGGATAAGGCCACCCTCATGCCGCCGAAGTGGAATTGGATCAGCTTCCTCGGCCTGACCGTACCGGGGATGATCGTGCTGGTGATGATCCGTGGCGCGGCGAAGAAACTCGGCCCAACCGAGCGAACCCTCAGCTGGCGCGCGGAGGGCATCTGGGTCTTGCTGGGCTATCAGATCCTGCTCGTGCTCGGCCTTGGGGTGATGCTCTACGGTGCCACCAACAATCTCTCCCTGGGAGCGAACGGCTTCAAGACCGGGTTCAAGGGGAACACGAGCGGACTTTTCCTGTGGACGGTCGCCGCCGCGCTGCTAATCTTCGTGCGCGGTCCCTTCGCGTGCGCCGTGATCCGGCTCCGGGAGCGCCGCTGGTATCCGGTCGTTCGAGAGATGCTCTACGTGGCGGGGGCGATAGCGTTCATCATCGGCGAGCGCTCGGTGATCACGGGCAAACCTCCCGCCCTCGCCGTGGGCGCGGCCTTTCCGATCGCCGCTCTGATCATCCTGGCGGCAGGGATACTCCTCGTGCCGATCCGCCTCGCCGCCAAGTCCGCCGAGATAGGGCGACCGGAACCGAGCGTCATGGAGGCTTAAGTAGATGTCGGTAAGTTCACGCGTGTGAGATGATGCATGTATGGTCGATTTCCGTGCATCGCCGAGACTCTTCGCCTGTCGGTGCTTGGGAATGATATGCGAAAAGTCGGCCTTGGAAATGCAGCGTGTAGAGTGAGACCGAATACTGCCATAGGCACGCGGTTGTTGCTTCGAAACCGCATACACAAGATACGCACGCTGCCGATCAAATGGGGAAAGTCGAGATTAGAGAGGTGGTGCTTGTCGCGAGTGCAATGCCGGTCACGCGACGACGAGTCGACTACCGGGCAAGGATACGATTCGGGAGAACAGTCTCCTGGGCCGAGTCGCCGTTTCCGGCGATCCGATCGAGCAGCCGGGAGACGCCGAGGCGGCCGATCTCGTAGGCGGGCTGGATCGCGGTCGTCATGAACGGGGAGTAGTCATCCAGCGCGGGAACGTCGTAAAACGAAGCGACACCGATATCCCGCGACATATGCAGCCCTGCCTCGGTTAAGGCGTGCAGAGCCCCGACGGCCAACCGGCTATTGCCGATGAAGAGGGCTTCCGGACGGTCTTCGGACTGCATCAATTCCTTGACGAGCAGATACCCGGTTTGTTGCCCGTACGGTCCAACCTTGATCAAGCTCGGTCTCACCTCCACACTGGCGTCCGCGAGTGCCTGCTTGTAGCCCGCGAGTCGGTCATGCCCGGTGAAGCTTGCGGTCGGTCCGCCTACATACGCGATCCGTCGCCACCCGGCGTCGAGCAAATGCCGGGTGAGAGCATAGGCACCCCCGCAGCTATCGCCGCGGACGATGTCACTTTGTATGCCCTCTACTTTACGGTGGAGTTGGACGAAGGTCATTTCGTGCCGCTGCAACCGACGCAACGATGGGGCGCTTTCCGCAGTCGGAATGATGACCACGCCGTCAACGCGATGACGGAGGAGGACTTCGAGATAGCGGGCTTCCTTGGCGGGATCGTCGTCCGTGTTGCACAGGAAGAGGCTGTAGCCGCGCGCCTCCGCCTCATCCTCCGCGCCGCGCGCGATCGTCGTCCAGAACGCATTGGTGATCGTGGGAAGAATAAGCGCGAGGGTGGTCGATTGGCGCGAGCGGAGGCCGCTGGCCATCTGGTTGGGGATGTAGTGCAACTCCGCGATCGCCGCGTTCACCTTTGCGCGCGTGCCCGAATGCACGTACCCCGTCTCGTTGATCACCCGGGAGACGGTGATCAATGAGACGCCCGCTCGTTTCGCCACATCCCGCATTGTCGTGATCACGAGCAACTCCCGCGAGGAAAGCACGGAGTGCGATCAAAGGATCGCCGATTCTTCGACATACTTCCTTCGCACAAACGCACAGGAGACCGTAACAAAGCCAGTCAAGAAGCGGCGGGTTTTGGATGCGACTGCCCCATCACTAGGGTATCATAGCGCGTCAAGATATCTCGTTTGAAGAAAAATGCTAAACGCGTAGTCGCATGACATATCGAGTGCGCCAGAATAGCGGATTCTCTCCTCGTGTTTCCGCCCCAAAGTGACGCCTGGCATGGGCCTCCACGGAATCTGCCCGTCTATCGCCTGTCTGACCATCTTGACACTGGCGATTCGCCTATGGTAACGTTACCATAGGCGAATCGCAGAGGCGCATCCATCCGTATCGTTCGGAGATGAAAGAAAAGCATATCGGGATCAATCCGAATGTGCGGTGGAATGCCGCATGGCAACATCGGCACCCTCATCGAAGCCGAAGAGGACGCCAAGCGAAGGAGTGAATGTCCGTGGCTGGTCCCGTGCATCGCCGACAGGAGAAACACCGGCCGATACGGATGCGCAGTCCCGTAAAGGGAGAGCGCGGGGCGTTTCCAATCCGGACCAGCGCCTCGACGGCCGCTGCATCCACCGTGCCGATCCGGCGGCCACGACTCTCATACATGGCAACGCAAAAGATGTGGGGCTATCTGTTCGTGCTGCCTGTGCTCATCCTCTTCCTCGGTTTCCGTCTCTACCCGATGCTCCGCGCGATCGAGATCTCATTCCAGAAGTACGATCTCCTGACCAAACCCCGATGGGTCGGGCTCGACAACTATCGCTTCCTGCTTTCCAATGAGCGCGTGCTCAACTCCTTCAAGGTGACGGGCATCTTCCTCGTCGGGCAAACGGTCCCGATGGTCTTTATCGCGCTCGTCCTCGCCCTCGCACTCTTCTCCCTGCCGCGGTTCCGCCACTTCTTCGAGCTGGTCTTCTACTTCCCGGTCATCATGACGACGGTGGTCGCCGCGCTGATCTGGCTGACCCTCTTCTATCCGCGCGGCCTGCTCGACCAGCTCGTCGCGCCCTGGTTCCCACAGGGCATCCACTGGCTCACGAGCCCGGTGCTGGCGTTACCCAGCGTGATCACCGTTGACATCTGGAAGTCCACGGGCTACTACATGATCATCCTTCTCGCGGGGATCCTGGGCATCCCGGGCGAATACCTCGAGGCTGCGGCGATCGACGGTGCAGGGAGTTGGGCGCGCCTTCGGTACATCATCCTGCCGCTCCTGCGACCGCAGCTCGCGTTCGTGAGCATTATCGCCCTCATCAACGCGGTCCAGGCGTTCGACTCGTTCTATGTGCTCACGCGCGGCGGCCCGGCGGACGCCACGCGCATCCTGCCGATCGAGATCTACTTGCGGGCGTTCCAGTTGCTTGAGATGGGGCGGGCAGCGGCAATCTCCATGGTGATGTTCGTCTTCCTGATGATCCTGACCCTCCTGCAACTGAAATTCTTCCGGTTGGAGGATACATGAGCATCGTTGACCGGGCGAAACCCTTCAGCTCTCTCGCGACCCACTCGCATGGCCAGGGCCACATGCGCGGCGTTGGCCGCATCCTCCTCTATGTACCGCTGCTCATTTTCTCGATCTTCATGCTCGTGCCGTTCGCGTTCGCGCTCACCGGCTCGCTCAAGCCCGAGGTGGAGATCTTCGCCGTGCCGCTGCGCTGGCTCCCGTCCACGTTCCAGTGGAACAATTACCTGCTGCCCTTCCAGAAGGCGAATTTCGGTCGATACTTCCTCAACTCGGCGATCGTCGCGCTCGTCCAGACCGCCGGACCCGTCCTTTTGTGCTCGATGGCCGGCTACAGCCTCGCCAAATTCAAGTATCCCGGTCGGACGCTGATCTTCGCATTCATCCTGGCCACGATCATGCTCCCCACGCAAGTCACGATCGTCCCGCTTTTCTTGATCATCAAGGATCTCCATTGGGTCAACACCTACGCCGGGCTGATCGTGCCAGGGTTGGCATCCACCTTCGGCACCTTCCTGATGCGCCAGTTCTTCCTCTCCATCCCGAGCGAGTACATGGACGCGGCGCGCATGGACGGCGCGGGCGAGTTCCGCATCTTCTGGAAAATCATGCTGCCGATGTGCCGACCGGCGCTGTCGGCCCTGGCGATCTTCAGCTTCACCGCGTCCTGGAATTCCTTCCTCTGGCCGCTGGTGATCGTGAACCAGGATTCGATGCGTACGGTCCCGCTCGGCATCGTCTTCTACATCGGCGAGCAGCGCGCGCCGCAGTACGGGCAACTGCTGGCGGTCGCCGTCATCGCTACCTTGCCGGTGCTCGCGATTTTCCTCGCGATGCAGCGGCAATTCATCAAAGGGGCGTCGATATCCGGGTTGAAAGGGTGAGGAGCAGGCCGGGCGTCTACGCCGCATGTCCTATCCCTCGTGGCAGGCTGCACGCTGTACCAACGGTCGGCGAGCGGTCCGAGTGATTGAGGAGGCTCTCATGGAACGGTCGAGTGCATCGCTTTCACGTCGCAGGCTGCTGCAGACCACAGCCCTCGCGACGGTCTCCGCCGTGTTGAGCGCCTGCGGGGGTGGTGGGGCAGGGACCACCGTCGCGACCACGGCGCCGGCGACGACCGGCGCGTCGGGCGCGTCGCCGGCACCCGCAGTCAGCCGGGGAGGGACGCCGACCAAACTCGTCTTCTGGCGCCATCAGTACGAACCGACGGACAAGGCGTTCCGGGAGATCATCTTCCCCGACGCGCGGCAGAAGCTGAACATCGAAGTCGACTATCAGGTCCAGCGCACGGATGACTACCAGAATACGATGCTGCCGCAGCTCGCCACCGGGGGCGGGCCCGATCTCTTCGAGGCGACGGAGGCCTTCCGGGTCAAGTTCGCGAAGGCGGGCGTGTACGCCCCGCTCGACTACGCGCCGTGGGGCGGGAAGGCGCAGTGGGAGAGTTTCTGGCAAGCGGGGGTCCTCGACGTGCTGCGCGTCGATGGACAGGACTACCACGTCCCGCTCGAGTGGGGTGCCATCCCCAACAATTTGTTCGTCAATAGCGCCCACGCGCAGGAAGCGGGCATCGGCGGCGACCTCGCCAAGTATCAGCAGACGCCGATCACCTGGGCGGATTTGGGCCCGTGGGCGGCGAAGATGACGAAGAAGGATGCGAACGGCAATATCACCCGCGATGGCTTCATGATCCAGCACGGGTACGGGGCCGACCGCACCTACTCGTTCTGGGAGCCGTATTTCCTCCAGGCGGGTGGCAAGCTCCTGTCCGACGACGGCAAGACCTCGCTGCTCAACTCCGAGCAGGGCGTTGCGGCCATGCAAAACCTCTCTGATTACGTGTTCAAGAATGGTGCATCGATGCTGCGGCCGCAGGACAAGGAGTCCGGCTCGGCGAAGCTGCCGAAGGAGGAGACCTCGTCCACGGCGAGCATGAGCCAGTGGGCCTACGGCACGTTCAAGCAGTTCGCGCCGGACAAGTGGCAGAACATCCGGTCCCTGCTCGCGCCGCAGGTCGACCCGACGAAGCCGCGCTACGAGAGCGGCCCGGGCTGGAGCTATGGTGTGCTGGCGAAGTCCAAGAACAAGGAAGCCGCGTTCCAGTTCCTGCACTTCGTCGCGGCGGAGCACGGCTCCGACCTGTTCGACAGCGGCATCGTCACGCCCGTGACCGGCTGGACCGACAAAAATCCGGGCGTCGCCAAGCTCCCCGACGCGCCCGTCTGGAAGAAAATGTCGGAGGAGGCGAAGCCGCGGCTGCGCCCCGCCCGCGAGGTGCTCACGCAGGTGCAGCGGCAGGAAGGATTCCAGCGGGCGTTCGAGGCAATCATGTTCAACAAGGGGGACATCAAGGCGGAGCTGAAGCGCTGGAACCAGGAAGTGCAGGATGCGCTCGGCAATCTCTAGTCAATGTCGCTCATGCCCGACACCGTCGCGACACGGCCCCCCGAATGCGTGGAGAGGAGTGCAGTGGCGGATCCGACACGCCGATTGGGGTCCGGCATGCGCCTTAATGGGTGAAAAGAGGCCGACAAGTGGTGAAGGCGGCATGATATGAGCGGTAATGATTCACGGCCGTGGTACCGACGCTGCTACCGCTGGGGGCAGACGAACCTCACCGAACGTGATCCGGTCCGCTACGACGGCGAATGGTGGCGGCAGCAGTGGCGTCGGACCCGCATCCAGGGCGTGATCGTCAATGCGGGCGGCATCGTGGCATACTATCTGAGCAGATACCCCCTGCACCATCGCGCACAGTATCTCGGCGACCGTGATCTCTACGGCGAAATCGTCGCGGCGGCACGGGAAGAAGGTCTTGTTGTCCTCGCGCGGATGGATTCCAACCGTGCCGACGAGCAGTTTTATATCGAGCATCCCGACTGGTTCACGGTGGACGCGCTCGGCAAGCCGTATCGATCGGGAGACCTGTATATTGCCTGCATCAACAGCCCCTACTATGACACCTACCTGCCCGACATTCTGCGCGAAATCATCGAGCGGAGTCGGCCGGAGGGCATCACCGACAACAGTTGGAGCGGCCTCGAACGCCGGCATATTTGCTATTGCGGACACTGCGCGCGCTCATTCCGCGACGCGACCGACCATGCGCTTCCCCGCGCGCATGACTGGGACGACCCGATCTACCGGCAATGGATTGCCTGGAGCTATGCCTGCCGGATCGCGGTCTGGGAACTGAACAACCGCGCGACCAAAGACGCGGGCGGGCCCGATTGCCTTTGGATCGGCATGAACAGCGGCGACCTGATCGCCCAATCCACGCGCTTCCGGGACTACAAAGCGATCTGCGAGCGCACCGAGATCATTATGCTCGATTCGCAGTGGCGGCAGGGCGCATGTGGTTTCCAGAGCAACGGCGAGATGGGCAAGCTCGTCCACGGCCTGCTCGGCTGGGAGAAATTCATCCCCGAGACCATGGCGATGTACGCGGCGGGGCAGCCGAGCTTCCGGGTGGCGAGCAAACCCGAACCCGAAGCGCGCATGTGGGCGGTCGAAGGCTTCGCCGGGACGATCCAGCCGTGGTGGCACCATATCGGCGCCTACCACGAGGACCGCCGCCAATACCGCACCGCCGAGCCCCTTTTCCGCTGGCACGAGGCGCACGAGCACTACCTCGTCGATCGCCGTCCGGTCGCATCCGTCGGACTTGTCTGGACGCAGGAAAATTACGATTTCTACGGCCGCGACGCCGCCGTGGCGCGCGTCGCGCTCCCGCAACGGGGGTTCGCGCAGGCGCTGATCCGGGCCCGCATTCCATACCTGCCCATCCACGCGGACCATATCGAGCGCGACGCGGCGGAGCATGGCCTCGCCGCACTGATTCTCCCGAATCTCGGCGCGATGTCCGACGCACACTGCGCGAATGTCCGCCGGTTCGTCGAGAACGGCGGCAGCCTGATCGCCACGGGCGAGTCCAGCCTGTACGATGCGTGGGGCGACGCACGGGCGGACTTCGCATTGGCGGATCTCTTCGGCGCGCATGCCACCGGTACGCATCATGGCTCTTTGGGCGCCGCCGACCCGAGTTGGGACATCTGGGCGGGGCACACCTACCTCCGGCTCACGCCGGAGTTGCGAACCGGCGTGGATGGCCCGCAGGTCGGCACGGAACCGCCGATCGCGGCTGAGCGCCACCCCGTGCTGCGCGGCTTCGAGGAGACGGATATCCTGCCGTTCGGCGGCCGGGTTGAGGTCGTCCGCCCGGTGGAGACGGCGGAAGTACCGGCCACCTTCATTCCGCCATTCCCAATCTATCCGCCGGAAACCTCCTGGATGCGCGCGCCCCGGAGCGCCCTGCCCGCTCTCGTCCTGAACAGGCCGAACGACCGGAGCCGTGTCGCCTATCTGCCCGCTGATATCGACCGCTGCTTCGCGCGCGATAATCAGCCGGATCACGGCGATCTGCTGGCCAACCTCGCGCGCTGGGCGGTCGGGGAGGCGCTGCCGCTCCGGGTCGACGGGCCGGGACTCATCGATTGCCATCTCTATCGCCAGCCCGGTCGCCTCGTCCTCCACCTCGTCAATCTGACGAGCGCCGGAACCTGGCGGGCGCCGGTCGATGAGTTGATCGCCGTCGGCCCGCTCGCGGTGCATGTGCATATCCCGGCGGACATCGCGGGGCAATCGGTGCGCCTGCTCGTCGCCGACGAAACGGTTGCCGCGCAGGTGGCGGATAGGTGGGCCCATTTCACGGTCACGGCGGTGCGCGATCATGAGGTCGCGGTAATCGCGTGAGGCTCGGATAGGGAAAGGATGATCGCGCGATGCACTACCGGATGCTGGGTCGAACGGGATTGCGGGTGTCGGAGGTCGGCTGCGGCGGCGCGCCGCTCGGTATCCCCAATTACAACGAGAAGTGGGACCCATGGGCCGAGGAGACGACGGCGTCGGTCGTCGCCGCGCTCCACCGCGCCATCGACCTCGGCTACAATTACTTCGATACCGCGCCCTCCTACGGAGACGGCCGCAGCGAGGAATTGATGGGGCAGGCGCTGGCGGATCGCCGCTCGAATATCTATCTCGCGACGAAGTCTGAGTGGAAGGGAAAAGGGCGCGACTGGGTGATCGCGCGGGTCGAGAGTTCCCTCCGCCGCCTCAAGACCGACTACGTCGACCTCGTGCAGTTCCACGGCAACGACTACCTGCCCGAAGACTTCCGCTGGATCATGGAGAACGGGCCAATGGACGCGTACCAGCAACTCCAGCGAGACGGTAAGGTCCGCTTTCTCGGCATCACGGCAGAGGAGCCGGTGACGTTGCGACCCTTCATCGAGACGGACCGCTTCGATGTGATTCAGATCCGCTACAACATCATCTACCAGGAGGCATGGCACACCATCCTGCCGATGGCGCGGGAGCGGAATATCGGCGTCGTGCTGATGCGGCCGCTGAGCAGCGGCATCTTCCAGAAGCTGCTGCGCACGGCCCGACCCGACATCGATCGGTACGTCGATCTCAATGAACTCGCCCTGAACTACGTGCTCTCCGACCCGCATGTCTCGACCGCAATCGTTGGCATGCGTCGCACCGCCGAGGTCGAGCGCAACAACGCCGTCTCCGAGGCCGTGGAGCGGCGGATCGATCTCGATTGGCTCCACGAGCGCCAGGTTCGGGCGTGACGCATAGCCCGGAGGAGGATGGCATGGCCGACGATATCCGCTGGGACATTCTGACAATCGGGCACCTGAGCCGGAACAAGTTCTGGGGAGAGTCGGACAGTCGGGCGAACCGTTCTCCCCGCTGCACATGCACGCTCCTCCGCACCGGCGGGCGGACGATCATCGTCGACCCGAGTTGCCCGCCCGACGAGATGGCGACCGTGCTCGACGAGCGGACCGGTCTCAAACCCGATGCCATCGACAGCGTCTTCCTGACCCACTTCCACGGCGATCATCGCTACGGCATCGCGGCGTTCCCACATGCGGGGTGGTTCATGGCGCGCGAGGAAATCCAGGATTGGGAAGGCTGCCTCCCGGCCGACAGCCCGGACCGCACGATCCTGGCGCGCGTGCGGCCGATCGATGGCGTGCTTCTTCCCGGAATCGCCCTCATCGCGACGCCCGGGCATACACGGAGCCATGCCTCGCTCCTCTTCATGAGCGAAGGAAGACGTGTCGTCATCGCCGCCGACGCGGCGATGACGCGGGATTTCTTCCACGCACGGGATTATTACTTCAATACCGAAGACCCGGCGCAAGCGGTTGCGTCCATCGAGCAAATCGCCGCCATCGCGGACATCATCGTGCCCGGGCACGACAACCTCTTCCTCAATCCCCGCTGAGCGCCTGCCCCTCCCTGTCATGTCGTTGCTACCGTGAAAGAGTATCAGACATGCAGGGTGATTATTCCCCCTTCGACGGTGACCGGATACGTCTCGATGGATCCGTCGGGTTCCACAGTCACCTCGTACGTTCGCACGCGAGTCTTGTGCGGGTTGAAGATCGACTGGCCGGTGGTAATGTCGAATTCCCAGCCGTGCCAGGGGCAGCGGAGGATTTCGCCCTCGCGGCCCCAGATGTACTCGCCGGGCTTGCACGGCATCGCCATCCCCTTGATCGACCCGAGGCACAAGGGCGCGGCCTGATGCGGGCAGCGATTCCGCAGGGCGAAGTATCGCCCATCGACGTTGAAGACGCCGATGGAGCGTCCCGCGACATCGACGATCTTCCGCGCGCCCGGCGGCACCTCGCTCACGCGCCCGACGATGTATCCCTGCATCCGATCCTCCACCAGTTGCTACGCCAGGCTGTACCACTCGCGCGCGTTCTCGGTGAAGATGCGGCGGCGGAGTGCTTCGGGCATCTTCGGGAAGGCGTGCGTCGGCGAGTCGAAGTCCCAATGGGGGTAGTCGCTCGCGAACATCAGAATGTGCTCGGCGTCCATCATCTCGAATACCTGCAAAAGCCATTCGGGGTTCTCCGGCTTCTCGATCGGTTGGCTGGAGAAGCGGATGTGGTCGCGCACGTATTCCGACGGCGGCTTGAGGACCCACGGCACCTCGGAGCGCAGCGACTTCCACTCCATATCCAGCCGCCACATCAGCGGGGGGAGCCACGCCACACCGCCCTCGGTCAAGACGATCTTGAAGCCAGGGAACTTCTCGAACACCCCCTCGGTGAGGAAGCTGACAACGTGTGCCTGGAACGCGAGCGCCAAGCAGGTGTGCCACTCGATGTAGTGGGTCGGGTAGCCGGGGCTGGGCTGGGCATTGATGCCGATGCCGTCGGTGCCCGGATGGATGTTGAACTTCAGCCCATGCCGCTCGCACGCTTCGTAGATCGGGTAATACTGCCGCTGCCCGAACGGCGCGCGTGCGCCCGAGTCCGTCATCACCTGGATAAAGTGGGGATGGCCCGCCCACCGCTCGATCTCTTTCGCGGCGGCGATCGGGTCCTGCGTGTTCACCCAGATCGAGCCCTTGAAGACGCCGTCGTGGTTGTACTTGGAGAGCCATGTGTCGGCGAGCCAGTCGTTGTGCGCGGCGGCGATGGCCGTGCCGAAATCGGGGTCCGGGTGCTGGTTGGCGAAGGCACGCGGCAGCAGGATCGCGTAGGCGATGCCGTATTCGTCGATCAGTTGCTTGCGGAGGAAATCCGGGTCGGACCCGGGAGGGCCGCCGTCCGGCGCCTTGGCGTCCAGCCGCGAGCCGTGCATCGGGTTGCTGAAGAAGCCTCTCCCGCCGCCGGAATAGCGATCCCGCCACGGCATCGGCAGGTACTGCTTGAACTCCTCCATGCTGCGCGGGAAGACGTGCACATCGCAGTCGATGATGCCCTCACGCGCGTGCTGCGTGCCGGTTGGTCGTGTCTCAGTCATCGTCATCCGTTCCAGACCCCCTTTGTTCATCCCGCGTTCGGCGCTCGCCGACGCTCATGCGTATATCACGCCCGTACCGGCGACGGCTGCGGCACATCTACCGCTGCGCCGGTCCGTTCCGCCTCGTAGATCGACTGGACGACGGCGAGGGAGTGCAGCACATCCTCGCCACGGATCACCGGGTCGCGCCCCTCGCGGACCGCGTCCGCCATGTCCTGCACCTGCAGGAAGTGGCCGACGCTCGTGTCCTTGTCCGCGCCGGGCAGCGCCAGTTCCTCGGTGGACGGCGCGCCGGGTTGGCTCGCGTTCTCGAGGTTCCATCCCACGATCTTGTAGTCCTCCAGCAGGATCGTCCCCTTCTGGCCGTGGAACTCGATGCAGTCGGGCTGCTTCGGGTAGACCGAGGTCGTGCATTGGATGATGCCGAGCGCGCCGGACGCGTACTCGCTGACGGCGATCGTCGTGTCATCCGCCTCGATGTCGTGGCGTAGGTGCCGCGCGTACCCCTGCACGCGCTTGATCGGCCCCGCGATCCATGTCATCAGATCCACGCCGTGGATGCCCTGGTTGATGAGGGCACCGCCGCCCTCCTTGTCCCAGGTGCCGCGCCAGCCCGACTCGCTGTAGTACTCGGCGGATCGCCACGCCTTGAAACGCATGTCCGCGACGAGCATCCTGCCCAACTCGCCGCCATGCACCGCCTCGTGCGCGCGGCGCGTGCCGTGCACGAAGCGGCGGTTGAAGACCGCACCCAGCTTCACGCCGTTGTGCTTGCAGACATCCACCAATGCGGCGGCGCGCTCGATGTTCAACTCGATCGGTTTCTCGACGAGGACGTGCTTGCCCGCCTCGGCGGCGGCGGTCGCGACCTCCAGATGCAGCGCGGTCGGCAAGCAGATCGTCACGACATCGATGTCGTCGCGCCGCATCACCTCGCGGTAATCCGCGACCCATGTCGCGTCGTTCTGGAGGGCGACGGGCCTGCCTCGATCCTCGCGCAGGTCGCACACGACCCGGAGCGTCGCGCCCTTCGCTTCGGTGACGAATTGTGCGTGCCGCGGGCCGACCAATCCGGCCCCGATCACCGCGAATCCTACTGTGTCAGCCATGTCCCCCCCTCGCGTTGCCGCACGAGCGCCGTGCATTTTCAGCCTGTCGGTCGCGCGATGCGTCACGTTTTCGGCATCGCGCGAGGCGCAACGGCATTCCAGTCCCCTTCGAGCGCGCGCACCTGCCAGAGAACATCCCGCAGACTGAGCCACAGCGCGTCCATCTCCTCCTTGAGAGAGATTTGGTCGCCGCTACGCTCCGCCGACACGAGCACGTCGAGATGGCGCTCCGTCGCCTCCGCGTTGGCGCGGGCTAGATCGGCGAGTCGGTGTGCCGCTTGGGTGTACCGCCTCGCCAGGTCCGCAGTCGCGATCTCCGGCTGCGGATCGCCCGCCTTGCCGCGCCAGGCGCCGTACTGCGGCGGTATCGTCTGATACGTCTCGTCGTATCGCGTGTGCGTCGGCTCGACGTGTGGCGTGACGCTCAGATAGACCACGCACGGCTCCTCACCCACCGCGTGGAGCGTGTGCTTGAGGCGGGGCTCGACGTAGATGAGTTGGCCGGGGCCGCAGGTCACGCGCTCATCCTCGACGAGAAATTCGCATTGGCCCTCGAGCACCAGGAAGATTTCGCCGCTGAGATCGTGGCTGTGCATGCGCCCGGCCGGGGCCGGTTCCATACGGGTGAACCGCCCGCGAATCTCGGGATGGACCACCAGATTTGCGACATCGCTGCGATAGTCGTACACGCGGATGGGCATCGATGACTCTTTCCTTTCTCGCGTCAACTTTCGCTGACCGGGGCGGTATCCCACTCCCGCGCGGCGGGCGTCTGCTCCCATGCCGCGAGGTCCATCAGCCCGAGGCCGAAGCCGTACCCGGCCTCGTCCCAGTGGCGGTTAACCATGAAGGCGAGCCAGCGGCCATCCGGGCTGACATTGGAGTTGCTCGTGCGCCACGGCGGTCGGTCGTACATGTGCGTCATGCGGACGCGGCGGCCCGAGCCGTCCAGTTTCAGCTTCCAGAGGTCGGTCGTCCCGGCGCGGGATCGGTAGGTCGTCCACGTCTCCTCGGTGGCGTCGCACGACGATTCGAGGCAGATATGCGCGCTATCCGGGAAGATGCCCTCACACTCGTTGTGGGTGAGCGGCTCGTCGATGTAGGTGCGGACATTCCCCGTGTCGAGGTCCACGCCCTTGACGATGCACTTCCAGCCGTCCGGGTTCGTGAAGTGATTACCGTGGTACTCGGCCATGATGACCTCGCGGTCGTTGTGGCGGAAATCCTGCGGCTCCGGGTGCCGCCCGTCGGAGGCGCGGTAGAAGACGATGTCCGCGCCGAGTTTCGGGCCGTCGGCGGTGTAGTCGATCTCCGTGACGTGGCACGCGAAGACGGTATCGCCACCGAGCGACGGGTCGTTGCGGCCGCTCACGGCGTACGTAATCCGAGGGGCGAGGGTCGAGACGCCCACCCCTTCGAAGATGCGCCGCCCGAGCGGGGCGGGCGGCCGCTTCGCGTCCTTATCCATGATCCACAACTCGGACTCGACGCGGCGGCTGATGTCGCGATCCTTGAACTCCTTCGGGCCGATGAGCAGATAGTCGCCGTTGTGGAGGAAGAGCACGCGCAGGAAGGAGTGATGATCGCCCAGGTTCTTGGTCAGATTGCGGACCTGTCGGGTCTCCATGTCAATTTCGCAGATGTCGCCGTAGTTGCTCTCGACGAAGGCAATCCGCTTCCCGTCCGGCGACCAGTACGGCCGCTCGCCGTAGTCGAGCAATTTGGCATGGAACGGCGGTGGATTGTTCAGTGGGTGCTCTTCCGATGCAGTCGGGTTCGGCATGCTCCTCCTCCTTTTCGTACACCCGATAGCGAATCGGATGCGTCTGCCGCTCAGCCGCGGCGGCGCAGCCGCGGGTCCAATGCCGACCGCAGGGCGTCGCCGAAGATGTTGGCCGCGAAGACGGTGATGAAAATCGCCAAGCCGGGAAAGAGCGCCAACCAGGGCGACGTCTCGGTGTATTGGTAGCTCGCTTTGAGCATCAAGCCCCAACTGGGCGTCGGCGGAGGGACACCCGCGCCGAGGAAGCTGAGCGACGCCTCGGTGACGATCGCGGAGGCGACCCGCAGCGAGGCCAGCACGATGACCGGCGCGGTGACGTTCGGCCAGATGTGCCAGGCGATCAGCCGCGCCGGGCGCGCCCCGAGGACGCGGGCCGCCGTGACGAACTCGCGCTCCCGCGTGGAGAGCGCCTCGCCGCGCGCCAGCCGCGCGAATGCGGGGATATACACCACGCTGATTGCGATCATGACATTGATCAGCCCGGGCCGCAGCGCGACCGTGATGCCGAGCGCAAGCAGGAGCGCGGGAAATGACGCGATCGCGTCCATCACCCGCATCAGGGTGTCGTCCAGCCAGCCGCCGTTATAGGCGGCGAGCAAGCCAATGGGGACGCCGACAACGAGCGCGATCCCGACCGCCACCAGGCCGACGCTCATCGAAACCCGGGCGCTGTAGATGATGCGGCTGACGACATCGCGGCCGAGGTCGTCCGTGCCCATCACATGGGCGCGCGACGGGGACGTGAGGACGTTATCGTAGTCCTGATAGAGCGGATCGTAGGGTGCGAGGACGTTGGCGAAGAGCGCGCACCCGATCATCACCAGCAGCACAATCGCGGCGGGCAGCGCGAGGCGCGATTGCAGGAGACGCCCCACCCAGCCCTGATGTGTCCGGGGGTGAGTCGCGACCACAGGGATCGCCACACTGGGTATCGCTCGTGCTTCCATATGCCGTGTTGCCTCCATCCGCCGGTGAGGCAGACTTCACGCCTCTCCACCGACACCGCCTAGCGGAACTGAATGCGCGGGTCGAGCCACGCATAGACGACATCCGTCATCAGATTCGTGACAAGCACCGCGACCGCGAGAATCAGTACGACCGCTTGCAACACAGGGAAATCGCGCGTGAAGATGCTGCTCGCGGCCAACGAGCCGACACCGGGGATGGAAAAGATCGTCTCCGTGATCACCGCGCCGCCGATCAGCGAGCCGAGCTGCAGGCCGATCACCGTCGCGACGGGCGACAGGGCGTTGCGGAGCGCGTGGCCGACGATCACCTTCCGCTCACCGAGGCCCTTCGCGCGGGCGGTGGTGACGTAATCCTGCCGCATCACCTCCAGCATCGAGGAGCGCGTCTGGCGCATCACGAGCGCGGCGATGCCGCTGCCGAGCGTGAGCGTTGGCATGATCATCAGCCGCAAATTGCCGATCAGGTCTTTCGTGGGTGGGACATAGCCGGATGGCGGCAGCCAGTGCAGCCGCAGGGCGAAGAAGAGGACGAGCAGCAGGCCGAGCCAGAAATGCGGAATCGAGGTGCCAACCATCGCGAGGAGCGTGCCGGAGATGTCCGCTTTCGAGTTCGGGCGGAGGGCGGAGACGATCCCGGTCGGGATGGCGACCGCGAGCGCGAAGAGCATCGCGAGGGCGGCAAGCTCGAAGGTCGGGGCGAGGTGCTGGACGAGGGTGTGCCCGACCGGGAGGTGTGTGTGCGTGGATTCACCGAAATCACCCCGGAGCACATGCGACGCCCAGTCCGCGTACTGGACCGGCAGAGGTCGATCGAGGCCGAGGTCTTGCCGCGCCTGCTCGTAGCGTTGCTGATCCCGCACGGCCTGATCGCCGAGGATCGCGCGCGCCGGGTCACCGGGGAGGACGAAGACCAGCGCGAACGCGATGAAGCTGACGAGGAGCAGGACGGGGATCATCTGCAGAATGCGCCGCCCGATGTATGCCGTCATTCGATCTCCCCTCGCGCGCGGTTACTTCTCGATCCATGCGTTGCGGAGGCCGACGTCCGCCTCCTGCGTCAGCACGCGCCCGCGAATCTCCTTGCGGCCAGCGTCGTAATACTTGCGGTACCAGATCGTGCCGAACCATGCCGTCTCATAGATTCGGGCCTCGACTTCCTTGTAGGCGGCCGCGCGCACCTTGTCGTCATACGAGCTTCGCCCCTTGACGAGCAGCGCGTCCATCGTCGGGTCCTTCATCCCGGCGTAATTCTTGTCCGCGTCGGACTGGAACCGCCCGGAAAGGATGCTGTCCGCGTCGGGCCGCGCGCCGGTGAGGTAGGTCGCCATGTCGTAATCGAGCGTGGCGACCTTCTGGTTGTACGCGAGGCGCTCGAGCGGGTCGATCGTCACGCGGATGCCGACCGCCTCGAGCATCTGCTTGAGGATTTGTGCCTGCTGCGTATCCACGGCGCGGTTAATCATCGTCAGCCGGATGTCGAGGCCGCTCGGGAAGCCCGCCTCCGCGACCAGTTGCTTCGCCTTCGTCAGGCTGAAGTCGTAGTGCGGCAGTTGCTCGTCGTAGCCGAGGTATCCCGGCGTGAGGAAGTGATACATCGGCGTACCGGTGCCGAGGCCGAGCACCTTTGCGACGGCCTCCCGGTTGATCGCATAATGCACCGCCTGGCGCAGCTTGAGATTGTTCGAGAATGGCCCCGTCTTCGTGCTGAACATGAACTGATAGGCCGTGGTCTGGAAAGGATTTTCGAGCACCGCGAGGGCTGGGTCCTGCTGGGCGGTCGGTACGTCCTTCGGCTGGAGATTGTCGGTCAGTTGGACGTTGCCGGAGCGCACCTCGACGAATCGGATCGCGTCGTCGGCGATGAAGCGCGTCTTGATGCTGTCGAAGTAGGGGAGCGGTTGTCCATCCTTGCCCATCTGCCAGTGCGTGCCGGTGCGCTGGACGACCGCGTAGCTGGTCGGCACCCACTCGACGAGCTTCATCGGCCCGGTTCCGGCGGTCGTCTCCGGGGAGGTGCCGTACTTGTCCCCCGCCTTCTCGGCCATCGCCTTGGAGATCATGAAGCCGTGGCTGTCGGCGGCCTGCGAGAGGTTGCTGAGGATCGGCCCGGTGGGGCCGGCGAGGTTCAGCTTGACGGTGTACGGATCGACCACCTCGACCGAATTGATCGACGCGACGTACGCCTTCGCGGCGGACTTGGCGTCCTTCATGCGCACGATATTGAACTTGACGACCTCGGCGTTGAAGTCGGTGCCGTCGTGGAATTTGACCCCCTGCCGGAGTTTGAGGACCGCCGCGTTGTCGGTCAGTTGCCACTCCGTCGCGAGCGCCGGGGTCGCCTTGAGACTGCCGTCCGGTTGCGCCTCCCAGTTCACGAGGCTGTCGTAGATGTAATTGAAAAGGCTGGCGCTGTTCTGCCGGTGCGGGTCGTAGCCGGTCCAATCGCCCTGTTGCGCCATCAGGATCTGACCGCCGCGCTTCGGCGTGCCGACCGCCGCGACATTCGCGGGGGCGGCGCTCGTCGCGGAACCGGAAGTCGCCGGTCCGGCTTTGGTCGCTGCCGGTACATTCCCCGCAGTGGCGGGCGCGTTGGCCTGCGTCGCCGGTGGCGACGTGGTGGAGGCCGCGTTCCCACACGCCGAAAGGAACGCCCCGACCGCACCCGCCGAGAGTCCCGCAGCCAGCAGGCGTCGAATCAACTGCCGTCGACTCATCCGCCCGCTCCGGAACGCCTCGGCGAGGACCGGCAGGGAATCATACTGGCTCATGCGTGCACTCCATTCTCCACGATCGGTGACCGGATACGGCGATGCGTGACTCCTCAGCAAGGCGAGCGAACGATCCGTGTGCGAGTCAGGTCGGTTGATATATGGTAACGTTACCATGTACGGCGTATCCCTGTCAAGCCCATGGCGCGAGCGCTGTCAGGGAGGGGAGCATTTCGCCGGGGCCGCGATCGCGACGCTCATTGGGGCTATACTGATAGTGGCGCGATGAGTGGCGCGATCCGTATGGCACGACAGACGAGGTGTGACGGATGGCAGCGACGATCAAGGATGTGGCGGAGCGCGCGGGGGTCTCGCTCATCACCGTCTCGCGCGTGATCAACGGGGCGGGGTACGTCAGCGCGACCACGCGCGCGAAGGTGCAGGCGGCGATCGCGGAGTTGCAGTACATCCCGAATCAGATGGCGAGCAGCCTGCGTTCGCGCCAATCCAGCACGATCGCGCTCCTGCTACCGACGATCGCCGAGACCTTCTGGACAACGATCGCGCGCGGCGTCGAGGACGAGGCGGAGTCGCGCGGCTACAGCGTCTTCCTCTGCAACACCGACAACGACACGAAGAAGGAATCGCGGTACTTCGATGTCCTCCTCGGCTACCGCGTGGCGGGTGTTATCACGGTGCCGGCGTCGGAGAGCGCGTCACAACTGCACCTCCTGCACGAACATCGGATGCCCTTCGTGCAGATCCACCGCAAAGTGGAGGGCGTCACCGGTGACGTCGTGCGCGGCGATAGCTACGGCGGCGCTGTCGCGCTGACGAAGCACCTGGTGGACGCCGGGGCGCGGCGCGTCGCGTATGTCGGCGGCTTCCGCAGCCTCCTGAACTCGCGCGATCGCGTCGCGGGCTACGAGGACGCACTCAGTGCGGCAGGCTTGGCGCTCGATCCGACACTGATCCGCCTCGGCACCCTGGAGCAGCAGACCGGCTACGCGATCGTCCGCGAACTGCTCCAGTCCGGGGTCGAGCCGGACGCGCTCTTCATCGCCAACAGCACGCTCGCGATCGGAGCGCTCCACGCGCTGATCGAGGCGGGCGTCCGGATTCCCCGTGACATGCTCGTCGCCTCATACTACGACAACTCCGCGCTCGACGATTTCTTGCCCTTCATGAGCACGGCCATCCAGCCGACGTACGAGATGGGGCGATTGAGCGTGCGGCGACTCTTCATGCGCATCGCCGGCGCGTCGCTCCCACCGGAGGACCTCATCTTGCCCAACCGGATCATGATCCGGAATGCCTTCAATGTCGATCGCGAAAGCGGCACCGCCCTGTTGCCCGTATAGCTCCGCCATGCGCAGGGAGCCTTGATGCGACGATCATGTCAGTTGGGATCGCACCTGTTTTGCATTCACGTCAAACCGTTAAGTAAGGGCTTGGAACATCGACCATGCGGAAGCAAAAATGCGGGACGCATCCGTGGAAAGTAAAACACTACGCCACACGGTCAGCGATCGTCCCCACTGAAACCATACCGCAGTAGCGCACGAGGCGTCGGCCCATCCGACGCCTTCACCGTGGATTATCTCTGCATCTGGCACAACAATCACCCAATATTGCCGAGGATTGCATGGAAATGATGAAAAGGCCCTATACTCTTGCGCAATGCCGGAACGTGTTCCAATCTCTGACGGCGGGGGTTCCCGTGCACCAAGATAACGGGGCGGAACCTGTCCATCGCCCGCATCGGCTCGCGGTGTCGGTCGCCGTCTGCGTCCACGATCGCGCGACGAGATAAATTTGGAGGGGGTGGGGAGCGATGAACGACGACAACGGGATGCGTACACCGATGACCGGGACGGCGACGCGACTCGGACGCCGCCGCTTCATGCGGCTGGCGGCGGCGGCGAGCGGCGGGGCGACGCTGGCGGCCCTGCTGGCGGCCTGCGGCGGGTCGAGCACCGCGACCGACACGCCGAAACCGGTCACCGGGGCAGCGACGACGGCTTCGGCGCCCACCACCGCGCCCGCGACGACCGGGAACACGGGCGCATCCGCCCCGGCGGCGACGACCGGCGCGGGTGCGCCAGCATCCCCGACTGCGGCAACGGCGGCCTCGACGGGCGGCACACCGAAGAAAGGCGGCACGCTGCGCGTCGCGCTCGAATCGGACATCATCGGCATCGATCCGCACGGCGCTTCCGCCGGCGTGGATCGCAACGTCTACACAACCGTCTACAATGGCCTCGTCGCGCCGGATAAGAATCTCAAAATTGTGCCGGATCTCGCCGAATCGTGGACGACACCGGATCTGACAACGTACCTCTTCAAACTGCGCCCCGGCGTCAAGTTCCACGACGGGACGGATTGCGACGCGGCGGCGGTCAAAAAGAACTTCGACTACATCCTCGACCCGGCCAACGCGTCGGCGCGCCGCCCGGAGATTGACGATGTGCAGGAAGTGGCCGCGCCGGACCCGCTCACGGTCAAAGTCACGCTGAAGACGGCATTCTCGCCCTTCCTTTCGATCATCTCCGACCGCGCGGGGTACATCGTCTCGCCCACCGCGCGCGCCAAGTTCGGCAAGGATTTCACGCGCAACCCGGTCGGCACCGGCCCGTACCAATTCGTCGAATGGGTGAAGGACGATCACGTCACCTTCAAGCGATTCGACGGCTATTTCGAGAAGGATGTCGCCTACCTCGACCAGATCGTCTACAAGCCGATCCCCGATTCCTCAGTCGCCCTGACCAACCTGAAGACCGCCAATATGGACTTCCTGCGCTCGGTGGACCCGAAGGATGTCGCCGAGATCAAGGCGAATAAGAGCCTCAGTTACCTCGAAGGCGAGGGCGTCGGCTACACCGGCCTGTGGATCAACACCGCGAAGGGGCCACTCGCGACGAAAGCGCTGCGCGAGGCGGTCTCGCTCGGCATTGACCGCGAAGAGTTGCTCGCGGCGGCGTACTTCGGCATCGGGGAGATCGCCAACGGGCCGATCCCGCCAAGCAGTTGGGCGTACGACAAGGGTGCCCGGCCCGTCGCGCGGGATGTTAAGGCGGCGAAGGCGAAACTGGCCGAGGGCGGGCAGCCGAGCGGCTTCAAGATGGTGCTCAAAGGTGACAATTCGCCGCTGACGCAGAAGATCGCCCAACTCTTCCAGGCCCAACTGAAAGAAGTCGGCATCGACGTGCAGATCCAAGTGCTCGAGTTCGGCGCACTCCTCAAGGCGGGCGAGCAGAACGACTTCGACGCGCTCAGCCTGGGCTGGAGCGGTCGAATTGACCCGGATGGCAACATCGAGCCGATCTTCCAGACGAAGGGGGCGTTCAACTACGGCAAGTATTCCAGCCCCGACGTGGATAACCTCGTCGCGCAGGCGCGCCTCGTCGCCGATCAGGGGCAGCGCAAGGCGATCTACCAGCAACTGACGAAAAAGATCAACGATGACGTGGCGTATGTCTTCACCCGCTTCACCCCGACGGGCTATGCGGCGGGGAATTACGTCAAGGGATTCGAGGTGACGCCGGATGGCCTGGCGCGCTTCAAGCGGACGTGGCTGAACAAGTAGCGGGCGGGGAACGACGTGCTCAAATTCATCCTCGCGCGCCTTGTCTCGACGATCCCTGTCCTGCTCTTCATCAGCGTCGCCATCTTCCTGATGCTGCACCTGACGCCGGGCGATCCGGTCAAGATCATGCTCGGGGACGACGCGACACCCGAGGCGGTGGGCGCGCTGCGGACCGATCTCGGCCTCGATAAGCCGTTGCCGGTGCAGTATCTCCGCTGGCTCGGCAACCTGCTGCGGGGCGATCTCGGCCACTCAATCCGCACGCATCAGCGGGTGACCGAGGCGATTGCCGGTCGGCTGCCGGTGACGCTCGAACTCGCCTCCCTCGCGCTGATCGTCGCGCTGCTGATCGGCATCCCCGCCGGGATCATCGCCGCAATTCGGCGCAATTCGGTGGCGGACATCGCGTCCACGACCGTCGCGCTGATGGGAATCTCGCTGCCGAACTTCTTCCTCGGTATCCTGCTGATTCTGCTCCTCTCGCTCCGGCTGCGCATCCTGCCGCCGAGCGGCTATGTGCCATTCGTGCAGGACCCGCTCGAAAACCTGAAATTGATGGTGATGCCCGCCGTCTCACTTGGCGCGGCGCTGGCCGGGATCATCGCGCGACTGATGCGGTCGAGCCTCCTTGAGGCGCTCGGGGCCGAGTACGTGCGAACGGCGCGGGCGAAAGGGTTGAGCGGGCACGCGGTGATCCTCGGCCACGCGCTGAAGAACTCGCTGATACCCGTCGTCACGGTCGTTGGCCTGCAAACCGGCGCGCTGCTCGGCGGCGCGATCCTCACCGAGACCGTCTTCGCGCTGCCCGGCATCGGTCGCCTCGTCGTGGACAATATCTTCGCGCGGGATTTCCCGGTCGTGCAGGGCGTCATCCTCTTCCTCGCCCTCACCCGCATCGCTAGCAACCTCGTCGCGGACTTGCTCTACGCGAAACTCGATCCACGGATCACGTATGGATAAAAAACGGGGCGAACCCGAGTGGATCGCAAAGATGCTTTGCTGGCCTACTCCCACTCCCCTTCCCTCGTGGGGAAGGGGGCGGAAAACGAAGACGCAAGACGCGGAGGACGCGAAGAAAGAGCGGGTGAAACAATCCTCCGCGTTTCTTCCCCGCGTCCTCCGCGTTGATTCGGTTTGGTACCGGTGGTTGTGAAAGGAATCTCGATGGAGGAAACGACGCGCGCCACGCCCCTGCAACCAGCGATTGGGCGGGCGTTCACGCCATCCAGCGCGGCGCCGGTGCGGGACTTCATGCGGCGGCTGTGGCGCGTCCGGCTCGCTGGGGTGGGCATGGTGATCGTCGGGATCGTCGTCCTGACCGCGCTCTTCGCGCCGCTGCTCGCGCCCTACGATCCGACGCAGAAAAACACGCGGAACCTGCTCAAAGCGCCGACGCTCCAGCATCCGCTCGGCACCGACGAACTGGGTCGGGATACGCTCTCGCGCGTCATCTACGGCGCGCGGATCTCGCTGGAGGTCGGCATCATCGCGGTCGGCATTTCGCTGGTGATCGGTGTCCTGCTCGGCCTGATCGCGGGCTATACCGGCGGCGCGACCGATGGGATCATCATGCGAATCATGGACGGCCTGCTCGCCTTCCCCGCGCTCGTCCTCGCCCTCGCGATCACGGCGATGCTCGGGCCGAGCCTGAACAATGTCATGCTCGCCATCGGCATCACCGGTATCCCCTCGTTCGCGCGCCTCGTGCGCGGGCAGGTGCTGACGACGAAGCGGCTGGAGTATGTTCAGGCGGCGCAATCCGTCGGCGCGAGCGATTGGCGGCTAATGCTCCGCCACATCTTGCCGAATATCGTCGCGCCGATTATCGTCCAGGCATCGATCAGCGTGGCGGCGGCGATCCTCGCGGAGGCGGGGCTTTCGTTCCTCGGCCTCGGCATCCAGCCGCCGACCGCCAGTTGGGGCTCGATGCTCAACGTCGCGAAGGGATACCTGGGGCGCACCGCGTGGCTCGCGATCGCGCCCGGCACGGCGATCTTCGTCACCGTCCTCGGCTTCAATTTCCTCGGCGACGCGATCCGCGACGTCCTCGACCCGCGACTGCGGTCTTCATCATAGGGAGGTAGCGATGGCAACAACCACACAATCGGCGCCGACGATCGCGGATGCGGCCATCGCCACCGGCCCGCCGCGCGATGTGGTGATGGCGCAGCGCGGCATCGTCGCGTCCGCGAATGTCTATGCGAGCGAGGCGGGGTTGGACGCGATGCGGCGCGGCGGGAACGCGGTGGATGCCGCTATCGCTGCCGCCGCCGTCCTCTGCGTCGTCGAGCCGCGCAACGGGCACCTCGGCGGCGACACATTCATCCAGATCGGCCTCGGCAACGAAAAGCGGGTCGTGGCGATCAATGGGAGCGGGGCCGCGCCCGCCGCCGCGACGTTGGAACGATACCGGGCCCTCGGCGGTATCCCGGAGTTTGGCCTGCTCTCCTCGACCGTGCCGGGCACGGTGAGCGCGTGGGCATTGGCGCTGGAACGGTTCGGCACGCGGTCGTTCACCGAACTGCTCGCGCCCGCGATCTGGTACGCCGAACATGGCGTGCCCGTCACGAAGCGCCTACGCCGGACGATCGAGGTCGAGTCGGCGTTCTACGCACAAAACCCGGACGCCGCCCGCGTCTTCCTGCCGGGCGGAAGTGTCCCGGAGGTCGGCGCACTCCTGCCACAACCCGGCCTCGCCAGCAGCCTGCGTCGCATCGCCAAGGGCGGGCGCGATGCCTTCTATCATGGCGCTCTCGCGGCGGAGATGGTCGCCGCCTCCGACCGGTACGGCGGCCTCTTCACCCGCGAAGATTTCGCCGCGCACCGCAGCGAGGAACTGGCACCGCTCGCGATTGACTATCGCGGCTACACCGTCCACGAGCAACCGCCCGTCACGCAGGGGTTGGTCGTGCTGCTTGCGCTCAACATCCTCGAGCAGTTCGACGTGGCGGGGATGACACCGGGATCGGCGGACCTGATCCATCTCCAACTCGAAGCCTACGCGCTCGCCTTCGCGGATCGCCTACGCTACCTCGGCGATCCGTGGTTCGTGGATGTGCCGCTGGCGATGCTGCTCTCCAAGGAGCACGCGCGGGAGCAGGCACGCCGGATTGATCGCCGCCACGCCAGCCCGCAGCCGCTGCCCGCGAACATCCAGCCGGATACCACCTCGATGGTGCTCGCGGACGGCGACGGCACGATGGTCTCGTATATCCACAGCCTCTTTTCCGGCGCACGCGTCGTGCTGGGCGAGACGGGCGTGCTGATGAACAGCCGCCTGCTCGGGTTCAACCTCGATGCGGGCGATCCGAACTGTCTCGCGCCCGGCAAGCGCCCGGTGCACACGCTGAACACGTACGTGGTCTCCAGGGGTGGCGAGCCGTGGCTGGTCGGCGGGACGCCCGGCGCGCACTGGCAGGTGCAGACGAACCTGCAACTGCTCACCAACCTGCTCGATTTCGGGATGGACCTCCAGAGCGCGATTGAAGCGCCCCGCTTCACGGTCGGCGATCAATTGGCGGAGGGCGACCCGACCGTCAAACTCGAAGCCCGCGTCGGCGCGCAGGTCGTCGCCGAACTGCGCGCGATGGGCCACCCCGTCGAGGTGATCGGCCCGTGGGATTCGGGCGGCGCGGTGCAACTGATCGCGCGCGACGCGCAAACTGGCCTGTATCGCGGCGCAACCGAGGCCCGACGCCCCGGCAACACGGTTGTCGGCTTCTCGAAGATGTGTGCGGCTGTATACGCGACTGAGAAAAGGGCTCTTCGACAGCCTTGATACCGCTGGTAAATCGCTGACGATTGGTAGTCGCGGTGTTTTCCCTTCTCTTGTCGTAATAGGATGCAGTCAGACAATCGCCCGCTCGCGAACCGGAAGGAGAGCTTCATGTCGCTGCACCCACA
>JAABUS010003409.1_pt1 | contig 25942 bp, 27 predicted proteins | sample 5560161 | NCBI WGS metagenome assembly JAABUS01 (sample SAMN10711885, study PRJNA513376) | rock metagenome | isolation source: Antarctica rocks | place: Antarctica: Victoria Land, Trio Nunatak nord | collected 2016-01-04
ACCGTTGTAAAATAAGAGCCCCAGGCTTTGCTCATTTACAAGGTTTGGATTTTATGGCACGCAATCATATGTTAGCAGACGTTGTAACTATTATTGGTACACAAGATATTGTATTTGGGGAAGTAGACCGTTAAAAAAAAGGTACGGATAATATTTGAAAGTCCGTAAAAATCTTTCGAAATTTTCAAAAAATAAAAAATGTGGATAAACTATACAAGAAGGATTATCACATTGATTTGTTGTTCTTTCTCGTATCCTTGTATTTTTTGCTTTTCTGATCTATTCCTTCCTGTCCCAAGAAAAGTGAACCTTTTCCTAACAAAAATGGTATTTGAAGGTAGGGCCACGACACAAACAAAAAATGCAAAGGTGACAAAAAAAAAAAACCATTTTTTGTTTCAAAAAGGTTTTTTTTTGTCAACCATTTTTTGAAAAGATACAAGGTTTAGGTTTTCCAAAGGAAAACTTGTGTCGTGGCCCTCCCTTCAAAAACTTTGGGAAGGGATACCAGGTTAGAAAACTTGTGTACCTTCCTTTTCACCCCTTTTCCCAGAAAAGGGGCAGGGAAGGGATACCAGGTTAGAAAACTGCCCCTTTTCACCCCTTTTCCCAGAAAAGGGGCAGGGAAGGGATACCAGGTTAGAAAACTTGTGTCCATACCTGTCCCGTAGAAAAGGAAGGGACACAAGTTTTCTAACAAAAACGTAGTTTTTGAAGGGACACAAGTTTTCCTTCGGAAAACCAAAACAAAAATACCATTTTTGTTAGGAAAACCTTCCTTTTCACCCCTTTTCCCAGAAAAGGGGCAGGGAAGGGATACCAGGTGCCGAAAACCTTGTGTCGTGTCCCTCCCTTCTAAAATAGTATTTGAAAAGATACAACCTTTCAAATAGTATTTTTGAAAAGATACAAACTTTTCCAAGGGAAACAAAGTTTTCCTACGGAAAACCTTCCTTTTCACCCCTTTTCTTTGAAAAGGGGCAGGGAAGGGATACCAGGAAGGGATACAAGAAAAGGGATGGATACAAGGCAAAACCTTCTTTATAATTAATCGAGAACAAAAAACTAACAATATAATATTGCTATGGGAGAGTGGCTGAGTGGTTAAAGGCGACAGATTGTAAATCTGTTGAATTCGTTCTACGTAGGTTCGAATCCTGCCTGTCCCAGTTATGCAAATCTGTGAAGGCTTTCTGGCCAAAAGTTTGTTTTATAAAGTTCTATATATTCTTTACTCTTTTTTGTTTATAGTCTCCTTCTTTTTGTATATATTTTTTTGTATACATTTTTTTGGTACTGTCCTTGTATCCATCCCTTTTGCTTGTATCCCTTCAAAAAAGGAATGGATAAACAAAAAGAAATGAACAATCACATACATTACATTATAAAAAATATCATTATATTTTATGAATTCTCTTTTTTATTTTTTTGCTAGTCTTGCTTTGGTTTCAGGTGTAATGGTAATACAAGCACGTAATCCAGTCCATTCCGTTCTTTTCTTAATTTTGGTTTTTTTTAACGTTGCAGGATTGTTGATTTTGCTGGGTTTGGACTTTTTTGCCATGATCTTTTTAGTAGTTTATGTAGGAGCTATTGCTGTACTTTTCCTTTTCGTTGTAATGATGTTAAATATAAAATTAGCAGAGATCAATGAAAAAAGACTACGTTATTTACCAATAGGCGGCCTATTAGGAATCCTTTTCTTATTTGAGATCTTTTTAATTGTTGACAATGACCTTATCCCCCTAGTTTCACATTCCGATTCTTTTTTTTTAAGTGGGGGTTTTGTGCAGTATTCTTCTCTTATTGAAAGCGTGACTAATATTGAAAGCGTAGGATTATTGCTTTACACTTATTATTTTTATTTTTTCATAATCGCAAGTTTAATATTGCTTGTAGCTATGATTGGGGCAATTGTTTTAACTATGCACAAAGGCGTGTATGTAAAGCGTCAGCAAGTGTTTGAACAAAACACTAGAGAATTTGGTAAAACCGTTGGAAAAATCGGATAATCTTTATATATATTATATCTTTATAAAGTTATTTAGACTATTTTATACTTTATATAGGAATACTCTTTGTATCCCTTTCCTGTAAGAGATATAAAAACGCTTTTATAAGGGAAACCTTGTTTACTCTTCTTTTTCATATATTTAGAAGATATAACCTCCATAATAAAGAAATCCTTATTATACTTATATATTTATATATCTTTTTTTTTAGTACTGTCCTTGTATCTCTTCTTTTTCCTGACAAAAATTGATGTATATATTCCTTTTCACCCCTTTTCTTGTATCCCTTCGAAAAGGGGCAGGGAAGGGATACCAGGTTAGGATACAAGAAAACTGCCCCTTTTCTGAAAGGTTGTATCTTTTCAAAAAATGGTTTGTATCTTTTCAAAAAAATTTAAAAGTGTATCTTTTCAAATAAATTTTTTGAAAAGACACACTTTTAAATTTTTTTGTTTCAAAAGTGTATCTTTTCAAAAAATTTATTTGAAACTTTGTGTCGTGGCCCTCCCTTCAAATAAATTTTTTGAAAATGTGTCTTTTCAAATACTATTAACCTTTGGAAAACTTTCCTTCTATCTCTTCCTTTTCTTTTTCTTTATAATAAATTATATATCTTTATGGACTTAGTAAAGTATCTTGCAGTTTCAACGATTTTATTCCTACTCGGTATCTGGGGCATCTTTCTGAATAGAAAAAATATAATTATAATGTTAATGTCTATTGAACTTATGCTTCTTGCCGTAAACTTAAATTTTCTCTTGTTCTCTGTTTATCTAGACGATTTAATTGGACAATTATTTGCTTTATTTGTGCTTACTGTTGCGGCAGCTGAATCGGCTATTGGTTTAGCTTTACTTGTGATTTACTATCGTGTACGTGGTACAATAGCAGTAGAGTTTATTAATCTTATAAAGGGTTAATAGTTTTATATTTTTTCATACTATTTGTATATATCTATTATATTTTTGAAAGAAGGCTTTTATCATACAAAAAAATATAAACAAGAAAAGGAATGGACAAAGGTTTGTTCCTTATCTAGAGAGATATTATATAAATTGTTCACAAAAAGATACCAAGTATCCCTTTCTGTAACAAATAATTATTATTTTTTAAGAAATCATTATTGTTGTTCTTTGAATTTTCAAACAAAATATATATATATATAGAGTTTACATTCATTTGCTGTTCTTTAAATTTTTTGTATAAACAAAAACTACAAAGAAGGTTTAAAGACATGTAAAAAATAGATATAATATAACAAATATGAAAAGGTTATCAATAGTAAAACAACCTGCATTATCTGTAATAAACGATCATCTTATAGACTATCCCACTCCAAGTAATTTAAATTATATGTGGAGTTTTGGTAGCCTGGCAGGTCTTAGTTTAATGCTTCAAATAGCTACAGGTATTTTCTTAGCTATGCACTACACTCCACACGTAGATCTTGCTTTTCTAAGCGTAGAACATATTATGCGTGATGTGGAAGGAGGCTGGCTTTTACGTTACATGCATGCCAACGGAGCAAGTATGTTTTTCATTGTAGTTTATCTGCACATTTTTCGTAATTTATATTATGGAAGTTACTCAAGTCCTCGTGAATTGGTATGGTGTGTTGGAGTAGTTATTCTACTTTTAATGATTTTAACAGCATTTATTGGTTACGTTCTACCTTGGGGTTTTATGTTTGGCCCTAAATGGTTGTATCGTTTCATTTTGTATTCTCTCTTCTTATAATAAATAGATAAAGAACCTGAATATTTCCATATTATGTTTTTTTTTAAAAGAAATTTCTATACTCAACAACTTTCCGCTCATCAAAGAATCGGGCCTCATAACGTTGATGTATTGTCCGTTTTAGTTGGTACTTTACTAGGGAATGGCCATGCAGAAAAAAGAAACAACAGTACGAGGTTCCAAATACATCTGAGGAGCAGAAACTATGAGTACGTGTTTTGGTTGCATAAATTTTTTGCAGAAAAAGGTTATTCTTCAAGAACAAAGCCTGTTGTCAAAAAACAGATTGGAAAAAATAACAACCTATATTTCTCGATAAAATTTAACACTTTTTCTTTTTCTTCCTTGAATTTTGTTTACGATTCATTTTACAACAAACAAAAAAAGGTGATACCAAAAGACATTGAAAACTTTTTAACCGAACAGGCCTTAGCTATTTGGGTGATGGACGATGGTGGAAATAGTGGAAGTGGTATGAAAATATCTACTGAAAGCTTTCTTCTTTCAGAAACTATTCTATTGCAGAAAACACTTTCTGAAAAATTTTGTGTAAAACCTACGATACAACATCATAAACACAAATATATTCTTTATTTTAAAAAAAGTGACCTTTTGTCTCTTTCATCGGTTATAAAATCGCACATGCCTTCTTGCATGTATTATAAGTTGAATTTGAAAATATAAGAAACTTTACAATTATAGTATAACTTTTTATAATGATTTTCTTTTTTGGGTATCCCTATAAATAGAATGTCTATTATACAGTTTTGTGTAATTGATACAAAAAAACAAAACTGCGTATACTTTCGGTCTAAAGACGAAACAAAGTTATGCAATACTGATGAAAACGGTCAACCAAACAACACTTGTTTAGAGACCGTCGGTTGTGTATTCAATCGCTACAGACTGGTTCATCGGTGGGTGCCTGAAATGGTGCTTAATGTACAGTCGGATTCTTTAATAGAAAATCTATTTCTAGGGCCTCGTGTAATTTTTCCTTATGGTTACGAGGTACAGTAGTTAGACGTTAAGTGTGAAACCTTTGTATTGTGCTTGTATCCCTTCGAAAAGGGACACATACTATTATAAAATGTGTCTTTTCAAAAAATGAAATTTTTTGTTTCAAAAAATGCAAAGTTTGTGTCTTTTCAAAAAAAAAAAACCATTTTTTGAAAAGATACAAACTTTGTGTCGTGGCCCTCCCTTCAAATACTATATGGGAAAAATACAAACTTTACGGTTTCTACGTCTAATTTAAAGAAAAGCAAATGAGCTTCTGGGGAGCTACTGTGATCACTAGTTTAGCAAGTGCAATTCCTCTTGTGGGAGATAGTATAGTAACATGGTTATGGGGAGGATTTTCTGTGGACAATGCTACTTTAAATCGTTTTTATAGTTTACACTATTTACTACCTTTTATTATTGCAGGAGCTTCTATAGTTCATCTTGCAGCTTTACACCAATATGGTTCAAATAATCCTTTGGGTACTAACTCATCAGTAGACAAAATTTCATTCTATCCATACTTTTACGTAAAAGATTTAATAGGCTGGGTTTTATTTGCAATACTTTTCTCTGTTTTTGTTTATTTTTACCCTAACTTTTTAGGTCACCCTGATAATTACATTCCGGCTAATCCTATGTCTACACCTGCACACATTGTGCCAGAATGGTATTTCTTATGGGTTTACGCCATTTTACGTAGTATTCCAAACAAATTAGGAGGTGTTGCAGCTATAGCTTTAGTTTTTATTGCCTTGTTAGCCCTACCTTTTATTAATACTGCTCAAACTAGAAGTTCATCTTTCCGCCCAATCCACAAGAAATTGTTTTGGTTGCTTGTTGCAGACTGTGTAATCTTAGTTTGGATAGGATTGAAACCTGTAGAAGACCCTTATATTTTTATAGGTCAAGGTGCTTCGGTTTACTTTTTCCTTTACTTTTTAATTTTCATACCTTTTTTAGGAAAAATTGAACAATTTTTGATATCTTACAAAAATCCTTTTAATTCTAAAAATTTAGCGTAAAAATAGAATGTAAAGACTTTAAACAAAAGTATAAAAAAAATTTATATATAGCAAAAAAGCAACAGGATTGTATTTATCTATCCTTTCTTTGTATACCTTTTTTGATTTGTTATACTTTATAAATATTTTTTTATTGTTTTAAAAAATTTAAAACAATAAAAAAAGACATGTAACAAAAAAAAAAAAAACTAAAGTTTATGATTTTTCGTTTGTACAAAACTTTTTCACTCATTATAAAAGCTATATTCCGCTTTTTGGAGCGAGTAACGATAATAATTTTCAAAGCCGATTTATTTCTTTTAGAATTTTTTGGCAGGAAGTATACATATGTATTTTTTCTTTTTGCTAACTTTTTCGGGAATTTTAATGATTCTGAAAATCTTTCTACCGTACTTGTTCTTTTTAGATTTTTTTGTTTTTGTCTCTCTTGGTATTTAGCTTTGACCAGCATATTAGTATATATCGTTTTTAACATACCGTTAACCAAAGAATATTTTTACAAATTGTTAGGTCGTGATTTTGTTATATCCAAAATTGGAAACCCTGGTTCTATTCCATTAGGGAAATTTGCTGCGCCTGTTATTATGGCTTTGGCTGTGAATGAGGGAGGAAAATATGGGCATACCGCCCAAAATGCCGCGTTAGCCGAAACCACATTACAGACTCAAACAGATGCTATTACCCAAAATCCCCATTTAGACGTTCAACAAAAATCCGAATATACTCGACGGGCTCTGGATAATCACTCGGAAAGGTCTAATAGGACAATAAAAGGGCCTCTAGTGGAATTAATGAAATGGTAAACTGTAAGAGAAACTGCAGTCCCAGCCGTTGATACAATAAAGGAAGGGGCAAAATCTTTTTCCAGTCGATGGAGCAAAAAATAATCTATATGTTAAAGTATATAATTCTTTACCTTTTATCCATTTTATTTACTTTATATTGTACTTGGCATTTTCCTTTTAAATGTAAAATAAAAACGATCTTCTCTGTTGTTTTATATATATATTTATATATTTTGGTAAGGAAAATAGCAATTTCCATAGGAATTTTTTAAAAAAAAGTACAAAAAAAATTATTATGTAGTTATTTGTTTTTTTGTAACTAAAAAATCCCTTTAATCCAAAAAGCTTTCCATAAAATTTTTCATATATATGAATATTTAGGTCTAAACAAATAATTGTTTTACTACGTTAAACGTTATTTGTTTAGACCTAAATATTCATATATATGAAACAAAACAAATAACTATTCTATAATATGAAAAGCAGATTTTAAAGCTTTCTTACAGGAACCTTTTATAAAACGTGTGCACTCCACCATAAATTTTTTGCAAAAAAAAGAGAACTTTTTTTATATCTCTTGTACACTTTTTTAATTTTTTGTACTATTTACAGTAAAAGCCTTTGGATTTCTTTATGTTGTTAATTTATTTTACCTTGTGGACTTTGCTTTTTACAATCCTATCTGGGCTGGAATCTGATAAATTTCTTTTTTGATACCTTTTTTAAAAAAAATTGCTTTCCCAAAAAGGAGGAAATTGAATGTTCACTTTCTATTTCGCAAATATCCACGTTTAGAATTGGTGGCCTGTGCGGTCCAATTCTTTTGGGTGGTGCGAGCGTAACGCTTGCGGAACAGTTTTTAGGTCCTGACACATCGGAAATGTTTGAAGCTATATTGGACCGTTTACAAACGCAAAGAATATTTACCATAATCCAAGATGAAACCTATAAGTTACAAGGGATAAACCGAGATATTCGGGAACACAGAAAGGCGGAAAAAGACTATTTTTTGGGCGTAATTCCTCGAATGCGCGTATACGAACCAACACCTTGATCGGTTACTATAGGTAATATAGTCATTCCGGTAGAAAATCGGACAGTTGGAGACGTACCACAGGCGAGAAATCGCCATGATCTCCCAAAGGGATATAATTGTTGCGCTATGCGCAACCATGATCTCCCTTTGGGATATCATTGTTGCGCTATGCGCAACCATGATATCCCTTTGGGATATAATTGTTGCGCATAGCGCAACCATGATTGCTATTGTTTGAATACGTAAAAAAGATACCAACAGCAGCGCAATAATTGTTGGATCTCCCGAAGGGAGATCAAACCATGATCTCCCTTCGGGAGATCATTGTTCGATCATTCTGATCCAACCATGAAAGAGCGCGTGTTGAGCTCGCAAACAGTACGTGAAATTTTTGAAACCAATAGAGTTTTACAATTAGATGCTTATAAACACTCGTGTCCCTTTTAGAACTTCAAAAAAATTCTAACGAAACTTGAAGACGTACGTAAACAAAGAGCGGACACTGTATACGTCGCTTTTATCAAAACGTATAAAAGAAAGGTTTTTTTTACAGGTCTTAGTGATCTTGTGGTAAGTTCTTTATCGATGGGCCCCAAAATTTGGTCCAAGGCTGGCAAGTTCGTAGCCAATTTATACATAACCGACCCCGATAAAAAATTTGTTGATAATACCCAACTATACCCCCGAAGGCCGGTAAATTACCCGTGGGAGAATGTTGATCTTCAGCAGCTTTATGGCGAAGATGTCATTAAGGGAATAGTTGATACTAGTCAACAAGCAATTAACGCGACAAATCCCCAGGGATACTCTACCATGCCTCTTTCTCCAGGGGCTATTGGTGGTAGCAGAACGATCGCACAAAGTACTACAGATAATACTGACTACATGCGTGTAATTATTAATGCTTCTAATGAAGCAGAAGCTCGAATATTAGAAGCTGCTGAAATTGCACGTAAGAATAAGGAAGGGGAAGATTTCTTGGAGGAGGAGTTATAGCAACTAGAAATTGAGAGACACAAATTTGAAGCTGAAAAAAAGAACTCTCAACCTTATTCAAACAATTTGATTGAAAATTAATATTGTTTCACTGGGGCCGATCATAAAATGAAAAATGATTGGCCCCACCAAGTATCTTTAAAAAAAAAATTGATTATAAGCTTATATAATTCAGAGAAAAAAACCCTACGTGATGCAAACTTTAGTTTTGCAAAAAAAATAGTACATTATTTTTTTAGGTCCTACTTTTTTATTTTTCAAGTCCCATTATTTATGTATTCTATTTAGCCATAATTCCTTTAGGACTTTTTGGTAACAAACTATATACTATAAATACTGTCTTTTTTATTTCGCAATATTTTTATGGCTTTGTGCCCTTTTTATATTTGTTTCATTGAATTTTTCGCGTTTGAGCCACTATGTCGAAGGTATAGTAGGAAAAGATTTTCTTGAGCGCCATTTTGCAGGAAACTTAAAAGGCTTAGTGCCTTTGATTCTCTTCACTGGTGGACTTGTTTTACCCCTTCTAATCGAAGAGCTTTCATTTAGACGCAGCTATAAATTGTATAGAGCTACTGTAGGGCCTTTATAAAAAGTTTATATAATGGAATTTGAAATGGCAGGTGGAATAGTTGATGATTTAGTGGAAACAGGTTATATCTTAAAGCCTGTAAGAATAGCCGAACTAAAGGTACTTTATAAGAAAATAATAACTTTCCAAGAGCCGCATAGCGGTATAATTGTAGAAGTGCTCAGAAAGTATAATTTATAATTGAGAGGGCACTCTTTTTTCAGAAACTTTTTGTTTTTTTTTTATAGTCGTCCTTATCCTTTTTTTTGGTATCTCTTTATCGTTTTTGTTTGTATTTTTTGTTATAATACTCTAAACAAAAAAATGTAAAAAGTGTATCTTTTCAAAAAATATGTGTCGTGGCCCTTCCTTTTTGAAGGGAGGGCCACGACACAAAAAGTGTGTCTTTTCAAAAAATTTATTTGTCTTTCTTTGTTTTTTATTGTAAAAGTAGATGTCTGAACACTTTTTTATTTTTTTGGAGAAAAAATCGGTACGAATTGTTAATTAGTAATGCTTTTTTCTATTCATTACCAGTTTTATTTAGAAGATATGCAAATTATCTAGGAAATTCTCCTCGTATCCCTTTTTAATGCACTTTTTTGAGATTATAGCTTACATCTTTGACCTTTCTGTATTTTGCCTGATGCCTGCCATATGTTTTTTTTTAAGGGATACTATGCGTAAAAAATCAAAAAAAGAAATTTATAGATTTATCGATAAAATTCATCTCTTCTTGAGACTAAAGCTGTTTCACTGTGAGTCTGGTTTCTTTTTTTACATTTTCTTTATTATTGTGTACCTTTGTATTTATAATATTTTTTCAGCTCAAAACTCTTATTTATACGTTTTAGTACTTTATTTTGTTACAGTTGCATTATATGCTTCTTTTCGTAATTGTTTCACAATAATATAATGATACTAAAGTTTCCAAAGTTTCACAAAATATACATATAGTATGAACGAGAAAATACAATTTCCAATAGGAATTTTTTTTTTCAATTGTACTTTCTGTTTTTCCTCGTTATTAAGGGATACTTGGTGCAAAAAAAAGCTTTTTTTTCTTGTACTTACTTTTTAAAGCTTTACTAATTATACAAAATAAATGAAAGCAAAATATGAAGATTTTGTATTTTATCCTCTAAAGGATTAATGTAATAAATAAAGGCTCAATACTTTTCGTCGACGTCGGATAGCATAACGGAAAGTCCACCATACCAAAAAAAAGGATACTCTAAACAAAAGAATAGAAATAATCAATTTTTATACAATTAATAAAACAAAAATTATATAGAGATACAAAAAAAAGCTGTTTCATTCTATAAAATATTATATTTTTGTTTTTACAATATTTATAATTGTAAAAGATTTTTATCAATTATATTTTATATTGTTCCTTGAAAAAAGAGCAGTTACAAACCTATAAAAAATCACAGAAATATACAACAATAAGAAAAAAAAACCAAATACAAAACAATAACAAAAAATAACCAAACAAGGATAGAGTAGTATTGCAACATCACAACAAAAAAAATAAGACTATCTTGTTTTGTAATAATATTTACTTCTCAGTAAATATTACTACCTTTAAAAAAAAACGTTACGGATTATCTTTTTTTTGTTCTAAATACCATATTACTTTGTGGGAAAAATCAGTTAAGATCCCTGTAGAAGGAAATTCTTTTGGGAGTTTTTTTAAAACGGTACTTTCTATGTCCAGTAAATCCTTTAAAAACTCGTTTCCCCAGGATTTCTCGGAAGTGCTCTTTAATGACTGATTAATAGAGTCCGAGATGGAATTATAATCTAGGATGCGAAAGTACAAACTAAATGTATCGATATAACATATTATAGCAATTGTAATAAGAAATAAGGTAAGAGGAAGCGCTCCTTTGAGTTTCCCAGGTAGACGTCTATCTATGAAAGATTTTCCAAGATAAAACTGTATTTTTTCTCCTAAAAAAGGAGCATTTAACAATAAAAATAAAAATAGAGAGGAATAAACACTAAACAAGACAACCCATTGTGAAAATAAGTTAATTATGCTGTCATTTATTTGACAAGTAAAACCAAAAATGACAAACAAAACAAAAACAAAATAAAAGGGTGTCAAAAAAAAAGAGGAAATTATATAAATTTGAAGACGTCAAACATAGATGGGCAAGAAATAAAAAAAATTTGTCATAAATAATATATATTTTTTAAAATGGAGAAAGAGGAGATCCTTTTTTTGTCAAGGAAAACCTTCCTTGACAAAAAAAGGTTTGTTTCTATAGTGTAAATGTGCCGTCCAATAACATTATGCGCACATGTTACATAGTATTATAGAAAGTGGAGTGCTTTAGATTTATTTCCACTTGTACTCCCGGAAATATACCATTTTTTAATAAAAAGAGAAAAACAGAAAAATGACTATATTCACGGAAGTCTAAAAAAATCGACTTTCTATAACGCGTCCATTCAAATTGTTCCCTGGATTTTTTATCGATATGAGGAGATCTCAAAACAGTAAACTTTTTTTTTAAAGTTGGCAGACTTACTACTTTTTCATAGTATTCACCATTATTCTGTTCTTCCAACTTTTTCAAATAATTATTTATTTGTAAGATTTTGGTTATAGAAGTTTCAATATAAAGATTATCAAAAGATTTAAAAGATATATGTACTATATAGGTCATAAATAATAGGTTTTTTTTTCAGATTGTTAAAAAAATGGAGATTGATCGGAATTATATGTTTTACAAGTAAAGCTTTTTTATATTTCTTTTTTGCGAACGCTTAGAAAGTATGAAAGATTATACTTTGCTCCAAACTTTGTAGTGTCCATACCTGGTATCCCTTCCCTGCCCCTTTTCTGGGAAAAGGGGTGAAAAGGTATGGACACAAGTTTTCTAACCTGGTATCCCTTCCCTGCCCCTTTTCTGGGAAAAGGGGTGAAAAGGGGCAGGGAAGGGATACCAGGAAGGGACACAAGTTTTCGGCACCTGTCCCGTAGAAAAGGAAGGGACACAAGTTTTCCTTCGGAAAACCTTGTATCTTTTCAATAAATGGTTGACAAAAAAAACCTTTTTGAAACAAAAAATGCAAAGTTTGTGTCTTTTCAAAAAATGGTTGACAAAAAAAACCTTTTTGAAACAAAAAATGCTTCGCATTTTTTGTCAGGTTTGCATTTTTTGTTTCAAAAAGGTTTTTTTTGTCAACCATTTTTTGAAAAGATACAAACTTTGTGTCGTGGCCCTCCCTTCAAATACCATTTTTGTTAGGAAAACCTTCCCTGTATCCCTTATTTGTGTAATTTTTATTTATATTTTCTTAGTAATGTTGTAAAAAAATAGGTACCCCCAGTCGGACTCGAACCGACACACCGTTAAGCGGTAGATCCTAAATCTACTACGTCTACCAATTCCGCCACGGGGGCATAATAAATAAGGTTTTCTTGTATCCATCCCTAATACTATTTGAAACAAAAAATGCAAAGTTTGTATCTTTTCAAAAAATGCAAAGTTTGTGTCGTGGCCCTCCCTTCAAAAAGGTTTTTTTTGTCAACCATTTTTTGAAAAGATACAAACTTTGCATTTTTTGTTTCAAAAAGTAAACAAAAAAAGTAAACAAAAAAAAAAGCTTTTTTTTTTGAAAAGATACAACCCTTTTTTTGAAAAGATACAACCCTTTTTTTGTCAACCATTTTTTGAAAAGATACCAAGTCAGGCTTTTTTTGTCAAACATTTTTTGAAAAGACACACTTTTTACATTTTTTGTTTCAAAATGGTTTTTTTTTGTCATTCAAGGCAAAAATCTTCGAAAAGGGATGGATAGATCGTTTAAGATTTATATACGATCTTTTGTTTCAAAAAAGAAAACATAAATTATTGCGCATATGTTGTTTTACGTATTCAAACAATAGCAATCATAAATACTGTACCTAAACAAAATATTTGGACGTAAAAAAGACACCAAAGGGATGAAAGGATCAAGGGATTGGAGTGAGAGAGTTTCACAACCTTTTGTAACCCCTAGTAGTTTTGTAAGCTGTTAAAGGGGTATATAAGAGTTATTATATAAATTTTTTGTATAATCTAAAAAATTCTTTAGTGAAGATTTATAGCATCGTTCAAGTAGATACATGTTAGAATAGTAAACACATAAGCTTGCAAACAAGCAACACCAATCTCAAGTCCTATTAAAGCAAAAACTACACCGAAAGGTACCACTGAAGCTACTGCTAAAATACCACCAACGGAAAGCATAGTCCAGGCAAAACCACTCAATATCTTAACTAAAGTATGGCCAGCCATCATATTTGCAAATAAACGTACACCTAGACTTACAGCACGAAAGCAATAAGAGATTAATTCTAAAACTACAAGCAATGGAGCTAAAGCCAAGGGTGCACCTTTGGGAAGTAGAAAACTGAAAAAATGAAGTCCGTGAATTTGAAAACCCACTATAGTAACACCTATGAATAATGAAACAGATAATCCAAAAGTAACGGCTAAATGACTAGTGGCTGTGAAGCTGTAAGGAATCATCCCGATTAAATTGGTAAAAAGTAAAAAAACAAATGTTGTAAATATTAATGGAAAGTATTTTCGTCCTTTTCCTCCTATTTGTTCTTCAACTAAACTCACTACAAATTCATAAATCATTTCCACTAATGATTGCCAACGAGAAGGTACAACAAAGCCGCCATTTTGTGTAACTAAGAAAAATAAAAAAAATACTAAAGCCGTAGTCAATAAAAGAAATAAAGAAGAATTCGTAAAAGAAAGGTATACATTACCTATGTGTAAGGGTATTAATGATATTATAGAAAATTGTTCTAAAGGTGAAAATAACATAAGTTTTTTTATAATTATTTGTAGAAAAGGATACGACAAAGGTTTTCCAAATATACCCTTGTACCCCTTGTATATATTCTATCCCTTCAAAAATAGTATTTGAAAAGATACACTTTTTGTGTCCTAACAAAAAGCTGACAAAAATACTATTTTTGAAGGGATAGATTAGAAAAGGAAGGTTTTCCGGAACTTTTCCAAAACTTTTCCTAACAAAAATGGTATTTGAAGGGAGGGCCACGACACAAACAAAAAGTATCTTTTCAAAAAATGGTTGACAAAAAAAAACCTTTTTGAAACAAAAAATGCAAAGTTTGTATCTTTTCAAAAAATGGTTGACAAAAAAAACCTTTTTGAAACAAAAAATGGTTGACAAAAAAAACCTTTTTTTGTTTCAAAAAGGTTTTTTTTGTCAACCATTTTTTGAAAAGATACAAACTTTAGGTTTTCCTAACAAAAATGGTATTTTTGAAAAGATACAAGGTTTTCCGAAGGAAAACTTGTGTCGTGGCCCTCCCTTCAAAAACTACGGGAAGGGATACCAGGTTAGAAAACTGCCCCTTTTCACCCCTTTTCCCAGAAAAGGGGCAGGGAAGGGATACCAGGTTAGAAAACTTGTGTCCATACCTGTCCCGTAGAAAAGGGGCAGTTTTCGGCACCTTTTCTACGTTTTTGTAAGTTTTCTAACCTTTTCTACGGGACAGGAAGGGATACAAGTTTTCTAACAAAAACGTAGTTTTTGAAGGGAGGGCCACGACACAAGTTTTCCTCCGGAAAACCAAAACAAAAATACCATTTTTGTTAGGAAAACCTTCCTTTTCACCCCTTTTCCCAGAAAAGGGGCAGGGAAGGAATACCAGGTTAGAAAACTTGTGTCGTGGCCCTCCCTTCAAAACTTTGGGAAGGGATGGACGCTACCAACAAGACACAGAGTAAATATTTATCTTTTCAGAGTAGCAGGATTTGAACCTGCGACTTTCTGTTGGGATAGGTAGGACTTTTCAATCTTTCCCCCCCTCAGAACCGTACGTGCAACTTTCATCGCATACGGCTCAAGCAGTTTGTAAAATATAAATCTTAAGGGATACAAAGAAGAAAGACGTTTATTCAAAAAGTATATATTTTATGAACCGTTATACATTATCAGTATATTTTACCGTTATAAGCTTCTATTTGTTTTTTGTTTATAGTATCCTTTTTTTTTGTATCTATTTGAGTGTTATCCTTGTATTTGTTAGGATACAAGGGGTGCAAGGGTATATTTGGAAAACCTTACTCTTTATTGTTTCCATTTTTGAAAAGATACACTTTTTAGAGTATCCTTTTTTTGAAATCCCTTTATTGTTTTTGTTTGTATTTTTGAAACAATAAATAGATTTAAAGGGAGGGCCACGACACAAACTTTCAAAAGTACAAACAAAAACTGTAAACAAAAAAACAATAAACAAAAAAACATAAACAAAATAGATATATTTATAAAACGATACTATATAATTTGTAAATCTTTTATCCCTTATCTTATACACAAACCACCCATCCTCAAGTGGGCCACCTTTTAGTGTAAGTATTTCGGAAAGTTCCGAATTTCTCTATCTCTCTAATTAGAAGAGAGCCTTTGCTTTTTGAGTTGTCCCTTACCCTCACCTTATTACAAAGCGTTGTCGCTATGATACCATCTTTCGTTTTTCGAAGAAAAGGAAGAAAAGAAACAAAAAAGTATATAGTGTTATCCTTATATTTCTTCCTTTTTTGATCTATCCATCCCTTTTCGTCCTTTTCTTCGAAAAACGAAAGAGACAGGGGATAGATAGTTTATATTTGGAAAACCTTCTTTAGAAGAGATGGAAGTGTAAGGGCTTACCATGTCCCACGTGATGAACTATTACATGTATTCCTTAGAATCAATCTATACTACGATGGAAATTTATTGAACCTTCGATGATAACAGGGAACGATATATCACCCTTTCCATAACACACAAAAATAGTATTCCTAAGAAGGAGTAGATAGTGTGTTTTCTAAGATATTATAAATACAAAAATATTTTGTATAAAATCTTAGAATCTGTTTAACGTAGCCTCAAACAATTGTTCACTATTGTTATTCATAGAATGCATGGCAAAGAAGGGATGCCAACTTTGTCTTAGCCTAACGTCCAGGCTTCACACCTTGCGATTACTCGAAACGCATGCTGGGGTAGACTAGAGTGGAGGCTTCACTCTTTAGTTTTTATTCTAAATTTCATCACGCGATTTTCATGTCGCACGTTCCCAAAACAGATACGCTACCAAACTGCGCTATACTCTGAGTATTATATGTTTATCCTTTTTTTTTTTAAGCGGATAGAGGGAATCGAACCCTCATCTTCTGCTTGGAAGGCAGATAATTTGCCATTAGTCCATATCCGCGATGTTTTTTTTGTAGTGAAAAAGGAGAATATATTTTTTGTATACTTTATGTGCCTTTTTTGAAAAGTATATAAAATAGTATATATTTTTCCATTATTCTTTACAGAAAAGAATGGCGAATAACGGGAATTGAACCCGTCTTTCCAGAGTCACAGTCCGGCACTTTAACCATCTAAGCTATATCCGCCATTAGAAACAAAAAAATATAAAAACTAAGTATGATAAAAATATACCAAAGGAGGAAGAATCTGAGTGTTATCCTTGTATTTCTTCCTTTTCTGATGTATATATTCCTTTTCTAAGAAAAGGTTGTATCTTTTCAAAAAAAGGGTTGTATCTTTTCAAAAAAAGGGTTGTATCTTTTCAAAAAAAAACCTTTTTGAAACAAAAAATGCAAAGTTTGTATCTTTTCAAAAAATATATTTGAAGGGAGGGCCACGACACAAAGTTTGTGTCTTTTCAAATACTATTAACCTCTGGAAAACCAAAAAAGTGTATCTTTTCAAAAAATGGTTCTATCTTTTCAAAAAAAGGGTTCTATCTTTTCAAAAAAGGTTTTTTTTTTGAAAAGATAGAACCATTTTTTGAAAAGATACACTTTTTGCATTTTTTGTTTGTGTCGTGGCCCTCCCTTCAAATACTATTAGACCTTCTTTTAAAGTTTATCTATTTATTTTATCCCCTACGGGAATTGAACCCGTGTTTTCGCCGTGAAAAGGCGATGTCCTAACCACTAGACGAAAGGGACATTTATCATAATTTGAGTGTTATCCTTGTATACTTTCAAAGACTTATGTATCCCTTCAAAAATTGATGTATCCATCCCTTTTCTTGTATCCCTTCAAAAAGGGACACATACTATTTGAAAAGATACACTTTTTGTGTCGTGGCCCTCCCTGCCCCTTTTCGAAGGGATACAAGAAAAGGGGTGAAAAGGAAAGTTTTCTTATTTTTGAAGGAAGACAAGATCTTTGAAGGGATACAACAAAAAGGAAAGGATACAAAAAAATTTGGTCTCCCTCATACCTTGTATCCCTTTCTATTCCTTCTTTTTCTCTATCAAAACAACAAAAAATAATATATATAATCTTTATGAATAGAAAATCTACACTTTTTTCCAAAACTCCATCTCAATATAGAATACAGAGTTATTCTCGTGAAATAATTTCGCAAGACCTTATATATAAACAAAATATTCACAACATAATGCAATTACCTTCTATTGAAAAATTGGTAATTAACAGCACTTCTAAATCTTTTATAGAGGACAGGAAAAATATAACTCCAACTCTTCTCGGTTTGGAAATGATTTGTGGGCAAAAACTAAAAATTAGTGTAGCAGAAAAATCCATTGCTGGTTTCAAAATTAGACAAGGTCAAACCATTGGATGTAAAGTAACGCTTCGCAAAGACTCTATATATAGTTTTCTTGACAAATTAACGTTGGTGATTTTACCACGTTTTAATAATTTTACGGCTTTGACTTTAGAAAGTTTTGACAAACAAGCAAATTATACTATAGGGTTGAATGATTTATTGTTATTTCCAGAATTAGAAACCCAATTTGAGCTATTCGAAAACTTGAAAGGTATTGATATTTCATTTGTTATGCGTAAAAAAAATAAATATGAAAATTTACTATTACTTACAGCCTTACAAATACCTGTTCAGAATTAGAAAAACAATATGATTTCTTATAATTATCAAAAATTATAAGAAAGCCTATAGAGAAACAATATTATAGAAACAAGATGGTATCCCTTAAAGAAAGATAAAATATCAAAGTTCTAATTATTTATACTCTTTTGTTTATAGTTATTGTTTAGAGTTTTTTGTTTCTCTTTTTTTGTATAAACAAAAAAAGGAGCAAATCAATGATGAAATAATTATTGCGATTGTTTTATACCATCTTTTTACAATTCTTTTTGTTTTGCATTCTGATGAAATTCCAATAAATGACAAAAAATAACCAAAGGAGTTGTAATAACGGGAAAGTACAGAAAATATTGAATATTGGACAGTAAAGTTGGATATACAAATTTGTGTACCTTTAACAAATAATCCAGATCTAAGTGATTGATTGTTTGTTCTTGGTAAATACCACCCACGAAAATTAGCTTTTTATGCTTTTTTGTAAGATCAAAAACTTGATTACACTTTTCAAGAGAAGTTATTCCCATCAAGAAAGTAGGGCCTTGGAAGAGAGTGGACAATTTTTGCACCCCTTGTGTTGTGTCCCTTTCTTCAAATTCTTCTTTTTTTTTATAACCTATATAACTAGATTCTTTTTTATCCTTTGTAAAGTATTGTTTACTTTTTTTTATAACTGTGTTGGCGATTTGATTTTTAACTACTAGAGTGCTTACTTTTTCTATCTTGGCTAATTCACTTTTTATTATTCGCCATTCTTCTATACTTATATGATTGTAGTTGAAGAAAAAGACCAAGAGGTTTACTTCTAAAAAGGTATATATATTATGAGAAATTATTTTGTTTTTTAAGGCAGACATGTTTATGTTTTTGTTGTTTTTTATAATTGTTTTAGTAATATAGAAAAATGAGAAAATATTGTTACTCAATTATTGCTATTGTTTCCATTTTTGAAGGGAGGGCCACGACACAAAAAGTGTATCTTTTCAAAAAATTTGTGTCGTGGCCCTTCCTTTTTGAAACAAAAAAAGGCTTGTATCTTTTCAAAAAAAGCATTTTTTGTCAGCTTTCAAATATATTTTTTGTCAGCTTTTACGCATTTCCTTTTTTTGGTATCCCTTTCCATTTTTTTGTTTGAATATGTAAAACAAAAACTACAAACAAAAAAATGGAAAGAAAAGAATATAAATCATTATTGCTGTTGTTTTACGAATTCAAACAAAATACGCGCAATATTTATTTGCCTCCGGCAAATCAATGATGAAATAATTATTGCTATTGTTTGAATACGTAAAAAAGATACCAACAGTAGCGCAATCAATGAAGGGATACAAAAATAAACCAAATAATGCGAAAATACTTTTGGTTTTATTACCAAGAGAAAAGAAACAAAAACACATTTAGTGTGTTTATATGAATTTCTGCTTCTATATAATTATTTGCGTTTTTTTCTGCTGCTTTTATGAATTGGTTTTCTTCGGGTTGCTGCAAATTCGCCAAATTTATGACCTACCATATCCTCGGATATTTTAACTGATATGAAAATTTTTCCATTGTAAATAAAAAATCGATCATCAATATTTTTCGGTAAAATTGTAGAGCGGCGGGACCATATCTTTTGCGGAATATTTGCTTTTTTTTTATGTAAAAGTTCTGAAAAAGGTCCTTTCCAAATAGATCTTGTCATTTATTTTTATTTGTTTATTTATTTTATTTTTATGATATATTTTTTTTGTTTTACCGTTTTTGGTATCCCTTTATCGTTTTTGTTTCCATTTTTTTGTTTATCGTTTTTGGTATCCCTTTATCGTTTTTGTTTCAAAAAGCTTTTTTTTTGTCAGGTCCAGAAAAGGAAGAACTATATTTGGAAAACCTTGCTTTACAATTTTCTGTTATAACAAAAAAAAGGATGTGCAGTATCCCTATAACAAAAAAATACAAACAAAGACGATAAACAAAAAAATATATAAAAAAAAAGTAGATACAATCTATAGGCTTTTTTTTTTATCTAGTAGACGAAGAATAGAAAAATTTATAGATTACTGGTAAAAATAGTTTTTTATAATAAAAAACAGCCTACTATCGGAGTTGAACCGATAACCGTCGGTTTACAAAACCGATGCTCTACCAATTAAGCTAAATAGGCCCTATAAAAAAAAGAAATGAACAATAAGGTTTTCTTGTATCCCTTCAAAAATAGTATTTGAAGGGAGGGCCACGACACAAAGTTTGTATCTTTTCAAAAAATGGTTGACAAAAAAAACCTTTTTGTTTCAAAATGGTTTTTTTTTTTTGAAAAGACACTTTTTGAAAAGATACAAGCCATTTTTTGAAAAGATACAACCTTTCAGAAAAGGGATGGATACAACGTGCTTGGAAAGGTTTGAACTCTCAACCCTCAAATCCGTAGTTTGATACTCTATCCAATTGAGCTACAAGCACTATTATTTTTTATATTTGTAAAAGATTTCCAATTTCATAATTATTTGCCTTTGGTATCCCAACCTTTTCTTATTATTCCTTCAAAAATTGATGTATCCATCCCTTTTCCCAGAAAAGGAAGGTATAATAGTATTTGAAGGGAGGGCCACGACACAAAGTTTGTGTTTTTTCAAAAAATTTATTTATAAACGAAAAATATACACTTTTGCCCCTTTTCTGATGTATCCCTTCAAAAATATTATTAAGGAAGGTTTTGTTTGTAGTATCCTTTTTTTTGGTATCCCTTTATCGTTTTTGTTTCCATTTTTGAAACAAAAAACTCAAAAAAAGACTCAATAGGGCAGTAAATAATTATAATATAAAGCGGAAAAAGGGATTTGAACCCTCAACCTTTGCGTTGGCAACGCAATACTCTACCATTGAGCTATTTCCGCTTTTTTTTGTATCTATCCCTTTTCTGATGTATCCCTTCCTTTTCTGGGAAAAGGGATGGAACCAGTTTTCGGCACCTTTTCCTGACAAAAATATTATTTTTGAAGGGACACCAGTTTTCTAACCTGTCCCAAAGAAAAGGAAGGGACACAAGTTTTCGGCACCTGTCCCGTAGAAAAGGAAGGGACACAAGTTTTCCTTCGGAAAACCTTGTATCTTTTCAAAAATACCATTTTTGTTAGGAAAACCTTGTATCTTTTCAAAAATACCATTTTTGTTAGGAAAACCAAAAGTTTGTATCTTTTCAAAAAATGGTTGACAAAAAAAAACCTTTTTGAAGGGAGGGCCACGACACAAACAAAAAATGGTTTTTTTTTTTTGAAAAGATACTTTTTGTTTGTGTCGTGGCCCTCCCTTCAAATACCATTTTTGTTAGGAAAACCTTTGGAAAACCTTCCTATACATGTTTTTTCTATCTTTTTTTTGTTTTTGATTATTTCATATAAATAAATAATCAAAAACAAAAAATATATATCTCTATATAAAGAATTTTGTTTTTTCATATAGTAAAAAAGAAGAAAAGATACGAACAATAGCACCTATTTAAAGAACGGGTGGCTAACAATATTACCTACAGAAGAATGTAAAGAATTTAGAAAAGGTTCTGGTTGCATTCCCATCCAAAGAACGGATATTACAAAAGGTAAAAACATAAAAAACTCTCTTCGCGTTAAATCACTAAAGGAAGATATATAGTAAACTTTTCCTATTCCGTAAATTACTCGATTACACAGCCATAGAGCGTAAGCTGCACCAAGTATAGTTCCAGTTGTGGCTAAAACAGCAACAAAACTATTAGTCTGAAACAAGCCTGTTAATACTAAAAATTCTCCTATAAAACTACTTGTACCAGGCAAACTTAAATTAGCCATCGTAAAAAACAGAAACATTATAGCGAATAAAGGCATCGTACGACCGCAGCCAGCGTAATATCGTAAAAGACGAGTTTTGTGACGATCATATAAGACTCCTACTAGCAAAAATAAAGCAGGTGATACTATTCCATGACTAAGCATTAACATAACACTTCCTTCCACACCTTGCGTGTTTAAGCTAAAAAGTCCGATCGTTATGAAATTCATATGTGCTACAGAGGAATAAGCTATAATTTTTTTCAGATCCACTTGGCGTAAAGTAGTTAAAGAAGTGTAAATTATAGCTATCACACTCATTGTATAAATTAATGGAGTGAAATATATACAAGCATATGGAAAAAGAGGTAGAGAAAGTCTTAAAAATCCATAAGTACCTAATTTCAACATAATTCCAGCTAAAATAACAGAACCAGCTGTAGGTGCTTCTACGTGAGCTTCAGGTAACCAAATATGAACAGGTACCATAGGCACTTTTACGGCAAAACTTGCAAAAAACGCTAACCAAAGAAGTATCTCGCGAGTTTCACTAAAGCCAGTTGTATAAAGAATTTGTAAATCTGTAGTACCACATTGGAAATAGATTAATAGAATGGCCAACAACATTAAAACCGAGCCAAATAAAGTATATAAGAAAAATTGATAAGCTGCGCGTATCTTTCTTTCTCTTGACCCCCATATTCCGATTATTATAAACATTGGGATCAAAACACTTTCAAAGAAAACGTAAAACAGTAAAAGATCAAGAACTGAAAAAAAACAAATCATTAAACTTTCCAGGACAAGGAAAGCGATACAGTATTCTTTAACATATACACTTATTGATTTCCAGCCAACTAATATGCAAACTGGAATTAAAAATGTTGTTAATATTATGAAAAATAAAGAGATTCCGTCAATACCTATAATAAAGCTTAAAGAAGAGTATTCGGGCTGTTTTGCGGCATATTCTACCAAAGCAAAACTCTGCATAAATTGAAATTTACCTGTAGAATTATCAAACTGAATCCAAAGCAGAAGGGATAATAAAAAAGTTGCTAAAGATATATATAATGCAATACTTCGTATCAATTGAGAATTCCAGCTAGGTACAAATAACAAAATTAGTGCTCCAAATAAGGGAAATAATAGACAAAATAATAACAAACTCATAAATACTAAATAATTTTATAATTTTAGACCTTTTTTTAAAGAAACTTTCAAAAAGTATGAACAAAAAATAAATATATGAAAAAAAATATTACTTTATTACACTTTTCTATTTATTGTTTAGAATGTGATAATAGAGTAAAGTTTAGGAATTCTAACAAAAATTGATGTATATATTCCTTTTCTACGAAAAGGAAGGTTTTCTTGTATCCCTTCGAAAAGGGGTGGATACAAGGGATACAAGGCATAGAAGGGATTCCTTTGGAAGTACCTTAAACAAAAAAATACAAACAAAAGAATATAAATCAATGATTGCGCTGCGCGCAATATTTATTTGCCTCCGGCAAATCAATGATTTCCTGAAAGGAAATAATTATTGCTATTGTTTTACGTAGTAAAACAACAGTAGCGCAATATTTATTCTTTTTCGGCAAATAAATGATTCTACGATAGTGTATCAGTATTAGAATAGTAATTGTAGAAAATAAAAGATGTTAGAAAGATAAAGTATAAACGGTTATCAACGAAAACTTCTAAAAACTCCCAAAGACCTACAATACTTATTAACAATATTACTCCTAACAACATCACTACAGCATAGTGATAAATCATACCACTTTGAAGTTTACTTAAATAACGTGTTAAGTTTTGAAATAAAAAAGAGATTCCATAGGGTCCCAAGATTTCAAAACAACCTTTGTCTAGTGTTTTAAAGGAAATACGGTAACCAAAATCTAAATTTTTCTGTCCTATAAAATCATTGTATACTTTGTCGAAAAGCCAACGTTTGGATAACATATAATAAAGTTTACGACCTATCCAACTAGTTTTTATAAAGTAAGTTTCCCTAAAAAGACTATAGTTTACAAGATAAGCTAAAAAGGCACCTAATAGTGTGAAAAAAAGAGGAACCATTTTCTGAACTTGAGGAATATACTCAGATTCTAATAGATTTATATTTTTTGGTAACACAAAAAGTGCATTTCCCCAGAAATTAGTACCTAACCCAATCATCATATCCTTTCCCAAGTAGCCTACAAAAATACTACCAAAAGCTAAAAGTATTAAAGGCAGAGCCATAATAAAAGGAGCATCATGTGTATTCTTCAAAGAAGATTTATAAAGATTAGTTGGTGATAAAAAAGTTAAAAATAATAAACGGAAAGAGTAATAAGAAGTAAAGAGTACACAAATTGCACCTAACCAATAAGCGAAATTTCCATTGACTGTATAATTAGCAAAGGCTACTTCTAAAATAGTGTCTTTGGAATAAAATCCAGTAAGAAAAGGAAATCCTGTTAGAGACAAGGAGCCTATAAGCATCATACCGTAAGTAAAAGGTAAAAGTTGAACTACACCTCCCATTTTTCGCATATCTTGTTCATCTGATAAAGCATGGATCACTGATCCGGCGCTCAAAAACAATAAAGCTTTAAAAAAAGCATGATTCATTAAATGAAACACACCGACAGAGTAGTTGGAAATACCACAAGCAAAAACCATGTAACCTAACTGACTACATGTGGAATAAGCAATTACACGTTTTAAATCATTTTGAACTATACCAGTAGTAGCAGCGAAAAAACAAGTCATACCTCCCACAAGGGTTACGATCATCAATGCATTAGGCGCATATTCAAACAAGGGGGAGCAACGAGCAATTAAAAAAACTCCTGCTGTAACCATTGTAGCCGCGTGAATAAGAGCAGATACTGGTGTTGGACCTTCCATTGCATCTGGCAACCAAGTATGCAATCCTAATTGTGCTGATTTACCAACAGCACCTATAAATAAAAGAATACAAACCACATTTAACAAGGTGCATTCAATGTTACAAAACACGAAAAGAGTATCGGCAAAATGTGGAGCACAACTGAAGACGGTTGCAAAATCTACGCTTTTAAAAACTGAAAAGATTGCCATAATACCTAGTGATAATCCAAAGTCTCCCACACGATTTACCAACATAGCTTTTATCGATGCTTTAGATGCTTGTAGTCTTGTAAACCAAAAATTTATTAAAAGGTAAGAAGCAAGACCTACTCCTTCCCATCCAAAAAACATTTGTAAAAAATTGTCAGCAGTTACTAAAACAAGCATGAAAAAGGTAAAAATTGAAAGGTAGCTCATAAAGCGCGGAAGGTGTGGATCTCCAGACATATATGAAATGGAATAAAGGTGTACTAGTGTACTAACCGATGTAACCACTACAAGCATTACTACTGTCAAAGTATCAAAATAAAAACCCCATGACGAATCAAACATTTCGGAAACAAACCAACTGCTATATTTAATGTAACAACTACTCCCTGAAAGTGCTACCTCGTAAAAAGCTACAGTGCTCATTATAAACGAAGATAATACACTCGTTGTTGATATTAAGGCTGCACCGCGAAAACCTAAAAATCGACCAAAAAATCCTGCGCAGAGACTGCCTAATAATGGTAAAAATATTAAAGATAAATACATAAAAAGTGTTTTTTGTTTTGTTTTTCAACCACTAATTATTCATATAATAGAATAAAGGGAACACAATTTTCAAAGAATCAAAGGATATATATATAAACCTTTGCTTGTCTCAAGGGGATGAGCCAATAAAAAGATGTTTTGAAAGACAACAACTTTGTAAAAGAAAGACTGTTGGTATCTTAACCTGTCCCTGCCCCTTTTCTGGGAAAAGGGGTGAAAAGGAAAGGATACGATATCTTTGAAAAGATACAATGAAAAGGAAGGTTTTCCAACCTTTTCCAAAGGTTTTCCAAGGGAAACAAAGTTTTCCGGAACTTTTCCAAAGGTTTTCCGAAGGAAAACTTACAAAAACGTAGTTTTTGTTAGAAAACTTACAAAAACGTAGTTTTTGTTAGAAAACTTACAAAAACGTAGTTTTTGTTAGAAAACTTACAAAAACGTAGTTTTTGTTAGAAAACTTA
>JAABUS010003412.1_pt1 | contig 25902 bp, 32 predicted proteins | sample 5560161 | NCBI WGS metagenome assembly JAABUS01 (sample SAMN10711885, study PRJNA513376) | rock metagenome | isolation source: Antarctica rocks | place: Antarctica: Victoria Land, Trio Nunatak nord | collected 2016-01-04
TCCCCAGAGGGCTTCCCAGGTGAAGATGCCGTCCCAGCCGTGGCGCTCGCCCAGCTCAGCGATGTCGGCGAACTGGCGCGCATCGGCGTACGGAACGACAAAGCCGAATCTCATCCCGTCACGATAAGTGAGTGCACCGACGACTCCTCTTGTCCACGAGTGAGGTGGGCGGGGGGCGCGCGGCGCGGTGGTGGCGAGGCAGCCAACCCAGTCGCTAGGTTGAGGCATGACCGAAGCCGCCACTGTGACCGCCGGGTCCGCCGACGCCGACACACTCGTCGTGTTGAGCGGTGTCAATAAGTGGTTCGGCGACCTGCATGTGCTGAAGGACATCAACCTCGACATCAGCCGCGGTGAGGTTGTCGTGGTCATCGGTCCCTCCGGCTCGGGCAAGTCGACCCTGTGCCGCGCGATCAACCGGCTGGAGCCCATCAACCAAGGCGAGATCCGCCTCGACGGCCAGCCGCTGCCCGCCGAGGGCAAGGGACTCGCGCAGCTGCGCGCCGACGTGGGGATGGTGTTCCAGTCCTTCAACCTCTTTGCCCACAAGACCGTGCTCGACAACGTCATGCTCGGCCCGGTCAAGGTTCGCCGACGGGACACCGGTGAGGCGAAGAAGCAGGCGCTCGACTTGCTCGAGCGGGTGGGCGTCGCAGAGCAGGCCAACAAGTACCCGGCGCAACTCTCAGGTGGTCAGCAACAGCGAGTGGCGATTGCCCGGGCGCTCGCCATGAAGCCCAAGGTCATGCTGTTCGACGAGCCAACGTCGGCGCTCGACCCGGAGATGATCAAGGAGGTCCTCGACGTGATGGTCGAGCTAGCTGAGGAAGGCATGACCATGGTGGTCGTCACCCACGAGATGGGATTCGCCCGTACGGCGGCCAACCGGGTTATCTTCATGGACGACGGTCAGATCATCGAGGAAGCGAACCCGCAGGAGTTCTTCACCAACCCCAAGACTGACCGAGCGAAGGACTTCCTCGGCAAGATCTTGAAACACTGAATAACCCACCACCCATCCGGAGGCGCCGACGTGTCGGGGCCCGCCAAGGACAACAAGGGGAACCAACAGATGAGATTTCTCAAGACGAAGGCCCTGGCGACAGGCGCAGTGTTGACGCTTGCGCTCGCCGCCTGTGGCGATGACGCCACCTCGGAGAGCAGCAGTCACATCGACGTCGAGGTCGCCGAGAACCCCGAGTTCCCGGAAGGCAGCACGATGGCCAAACTGGCCGAAGCCGGCGAGATGACGATCGGCGTCAAGATCGATCAGCCAGGCATTGGCTTCCGGACGCCCGGTGAGACCCTGCCTGAAGGCTTCGACATCGAGATCGCTCGCATTCTCGCAGCCGCGCTCGGCATCGACGACGGCAGCGTTGAGTGGAAAGAGACGATCTCCGACAACCGTGAGACGTTCCTGGAAAAGGGCGAAGTGGACATCGTGGCGGCGTCGTACTCGATCACTGCGGATCGCCGCGAGCTCGTCGGCCAGGCTGGCCCCTACTACGTGACTGGGCAGCAGCTGTTGGTGCGTGAAGAGGACAAGGACTCGATCACTGCCCCGGAAGACATGGCCGGCATCAAGGTCTGCTCCGTCGAGGGCTCCACGTCGCTGGCGACAGCTGAGGAGAAGTTCGGCGCTGAGCCGGTGCCGCTGCCCACCTACTCGGAGTGCGTCAGCCAACTGGAAAACAGCACAGTGGACGCCGTCACGACTGACGGCGCGATCCTGCTGGGATACGCCGCGGAGGACCCCGACGCGCTCGAGGTGGTCACTAAGCCGTTCAGCGAGGAGCGCTACGGCATCGGCTACTCCAAGGACGACACGGAGATGTGCGAGTTCATCACCGACACCCTGCAGCAGTCCTATGACGACGGCACCTGGGCGGCAGCCTTCGAGGCGACCCTCGGCCAGTCCGGCGTGGAGACACCGGAGCCACCGGCGCTCGACCCCTGCGAGTAGCCCAACCGGGGATTCTTCGACGGCAGGTATTGACTCGTGATGGCGGCCGGCACCTCGAGTGTCGGTCGCCATCGACGAATCCACAGCGGGAGGTGAGGGTGACTCCATGCAGGTCTTGATTGACAACGCCGACCAAATCCTGGCTGGTTTCGTCAAGACGCTGTGGCTGTTGCTGTTTGCCGGAGGCATCGCGTTTGTTCTCGGGACAATACTCGTGGCGATGCGGGTGTCTCCGGTGGCCATCATGCGGCTGACCGGTACGGCGTACGTCAACGTCGTGCGCAACACGCCGCTGCTGCTGATCTTGTTCATCTTCTCGTTCGGGCTGCCAGACGTCGGGTTCAACTATCAGGTCAACAACTACTTCGACTTCTTTTTCATCGCCGCCACCGGCGGGCTGGGGCTCTACACAGCCGCCTTTGTGTGTGAGGCGCTGCGGTCGGGAATCAACTCGATCCCGGTTGGCCAGGCTGAGGCGGCCCGGGCGATCGGCATGTCGTTCTTCCAGTCGATGCGCACGGTCATCCTGCCGCAGGCGTTCCGTGCGGTGGTGCCGCCGTTAACCAGCACCTACATCGCGTTGGCGAAGAACACCAGCGTCGCCTTGGGCATCGGCGTCACCGAGGCCGGCTTCATCATGAAGAAGCTCAACAACGACAACGCGGCGGCACGGTGGCCGATCTTCTTCGGGTTTGCCGTGGGTTACATGATCATCGTCTGGGGCATCGCCGGACTTGGGGCGTTGGCCGAGCGGCGAGGGGCGGTGTCGCGATGAGCGCGGTGCTGTTCGACGTACCCGGGCCGCGGGCTCGGCGCCGCTACCTGATCCTCACGGTGCTGTTCGCAGTCGTGCTGCTGGTCATCGCGTGGTGGGCGGTGCAAAAGCTCCGCTCCGAAGGGGTGCTGAGCGCCGAGGTGTTCAACGACACCTTCCAGAACAGCAATGTCCAGTTCCTGCTCGAGGGCTTCGTCGCAACCCTGAAGGCGGCGGCGCTCGGCATCGCGGGAGCGGTCGTGGTTGGCGCGGTGCTCGCCGTCGGGCGGCTCAGCGAGCACCGCTTTATCCGTTGGCCGTGCACCGCGATAATCGAGTTCTTCCGGGCTGTCCCGCTGCTGCTGCTCATCATCGGCATCTGGTTCGGCTTCAAGGAGACGATCGGCACGCTGGCGTCATTGGTCGCAGCCCTCATCTTGTACAACGGGTCGGTACTGGCCGAAGTGTTCCGCGCCGGAATTAACGCGGTCCCACGAGGCCAGTCCGAAGCGGCGTACGCCCTCGGCATGCGCAAGTCCCAGGTGATGCCCATCGTCTTGATGCCCCAGGCGGTCCGATTCATGCTGCCGGCGATCGTCAGCCAGTGCGTGATCGTGCTCAAGGACACCTCGCTCGGCTATATAATTCTGTATGATGAGGCAGTCCGTTATGGCAGGCAGGTGGCTCAGTTTGTCGGCGACGGAGCGCTGGTCACCTACATCACCGTCGCGTTGGTGTTCATCGTGATCAACTATGGGCTCTCGAAGCTCGCGGCATACCTCGAGCGGCGTCTGGCCCGCCGGGGCCAGCACTCAACCGACGAGGCCCCCACGGCGCGCACCGGTACGGCGGCTGCTGCGACTGCCGGAGTTGGCGGCGCCGGTCGTGGAGTCGCCCCGGGAGTCGACACCGGCGCCTGATCGTGCATCGGCGCCTTCACGGGGCGGCGGGGGAACTCTCAGGTTGAGGCGATGAAACTCAGTAGGTCTTGGCGGGTGAGTACGCCGACCGGTTTGCCCTCGTCTTGGACCAGCACGGCGTCGGCCTCCTGCAACCGCTCCACCGCCGCTGACACCGGCTCGCCCGCCCCGATCGTCGGCAACGGTTCCGCCATGTGGTCCCCGACGCGGTCGGTGAGGCGGGCTTTCCCGCCGTACAGCGCGTCGAGCAGGTCGCGCTCGCTCACCGCACCAGCCACCTCGGCGGCCATCAGCGGCGGCTCAGCGAGTACGACGGGCAGCTGGGACACGGCGTACTCCCGGAGGATGCCAACCGCCACCGCGATCGTCTCGTTGGGGTGAGTGTGCACCAAGTCGGGCAGCCGGTCGCCCTTGCGACGCAGCACGTCTCCGACAGTGAGCTTCGCCTCCTGGGCGAGGAAGCCGTACTGGGCCAGCCACGCGTCGTCGAACACCTTCGCGAGATAGCCCCGGCCACCATCGGGCAACAGCACCACAACCACGGCGTCGGGGTCGTCGACCTCGTGCGCCAGCCGGATCGCGGCCGCCGCCGCCATCCCGGACGAGCCGCCCACCAGCAGCCCCTCCTCGCGGGCCAACCGTCGGGTGGTGAGGAAGGAGTCGCGATCCGACACCGCGATGATCCGGTCAGCGATGGTGCGGTCGTAGGTCTGCGGCCAGAAGTCCTCCCCCACGCCCTCGACCAGATACGGCCGGCCGCTTCCGCCTGAGTAGACCGAGCCTTCGGGGTCGGCTCCGACGACCTGGACCCGCCCGTCGGACACCTCTTTCAGGTAGCGCCCGGCGCCGCTGATCGTGCCGCCCGTCCCGACACCGGTGACGAAGTGGGTCACCCGACCGTCAGTCTGCCGCCAGATCTCTGGGCCCGTCTGTCGGTAGTGGCTGAGAGGGTTGGACGGGTTGGAGTACTGGTCGGGCTTCCAGGCCCCGTCGATCTCACGGACCAGCCGGTCCGAGACGTTGTAGTAGCTGCTGGGGTGCTCCGGCGCCACCGCCGTCGGGCAGACGACCACCTCGGCGCCGTACGCCTTGAGCACGTTGCGCTTGTCCTCGCTCACCTTGTCGGGGCACACGAAGACGCACGAGTAGCCCCTCGCCTGCGCGACGATCGCCAACCCGATTCCGGTGTTGCCCGATGTCGGTTCGACGATGGTGCCGCCTGGCTTGAGCTCGCCGTTGGCTTCCGCCGCCTCGACCATCGGCAGCGCGATGCGGTCCTTCACCGAGCCGCCAGGGTTCATGTACTCGATCTTGGCCAGGACGAGCGTCCGCGCACCGTCGGTCGTCCGGCTGAGCCGAAGCAGAGGGGTGTCACCGACAAGGTCGAGCAGGGAATCCACGTAGTCCACACCGACAGCCTAAGGCCGCAGCAGTTTGCGGGCCGCAAGCCCTAAAGTGAGCAGCCGAGGTCTTTGAGGAGGGCGTATGAGCAAGGCGAGGGCAGCGCGCAGGCTAGCTGCTGCTGCCGCCTTCGGTGGCGCGGGGCTCGGCCTGTTCGGTGGGTCGGTGTACGGCGTCTTGACAGCCCAGGCCAAGATCGCTCGGCGCCGCATCGGCAACGCCGTCGACGCTCCGCCCGACCCGTCCGGGCTCTACGGGGCCGAGCTTCCCGGCCCCGCCCTGCGGCTTGCGGTGCTCGGTGACTCCGGGGCTGCCGGTTACGGCTCTCTAAGCGCCGATGAGACGTTCGGCGCCTTTCTGGCGACCGGTCTGAGCGACCTTGCGGCGCGACCCGTGTCGCTCCACAGTGTCGCGGCAGTCGGCACTCAGACCTCCCACCTGGACCAACAGATAGTGCTGGCGCTTGCTGGGCGCCCTGACGTCTGCGCGCTGATCATCGGCGCCAACGACGTCACCCACCGGGTGCGTCCCTCTGACTCCGTCAGGTCCCTCCAAGACGCCGTGTCAACGCTGCGCGCCGCCGGTCCCGAGGTCGTGGTGGGCACCTGTCCCGATCTGGGCACGATCCGGCCCATCGCTCCTCCGCTGCGGCAGGTCGCGCGCCGGTGGAGCCGGCTGCTGGCAGCAGCGCAGACCATCGCCGTAGTCGAAGCCGGCGGCAGGTCGGTGTCGTTGGGCTCGATTCTGGGGCCGGAGTTCGCCGCGGCGCCCTCGGACATGTTCGGGCCCGACCAGTTCCACCCGTCGCCGGCGGGCTACAAGAGTTGCGCCGGCGCCATGCTGCCGACGGTTGCCGCGGCGTTCGGCGTCCTGCCCGAGGACGAGTCCGAGCCACAGCCTCAGCGAGGCGAAGGTGTCTTCGCCTTGGCATCGGCAGCAGTGCAGGCCGCCGAGACCACCGGGACCGAGGTCTCACGCGCAGATCTCGCCGGACTCGAACATGGTCCACGGGGGCGCTGGGCGCTGCTCCGCCGGCGGCGTCGCCACGCAATCCCCCAGGTCGGAAACGTGGACGCCGGAGCCGACGAGGCAGACGCGGTGATCTCGGCAGGCTCGACCTACGGTTCGACAGGCTCGACCAGCGACACTGCGGTCTCGACCGGTGACGAATACAGCCGGGGCGGCCACGCCGTACCACCGCCCAGCTGAAACCACAAGGGTTGTCTGTGCCTTGGCGATACGGCAGGCTCGGACCCACGAGCTACTCAGCTGGGCGACCCGGAGGCAACCATGGCCCTGCACCACTCAGAAGAGACGCATCAGATGCTGGTCGCCAGGGTGCCTGACGCGACCGGTCGTCCACTGTCTGAGTGGTTTGGCCAGCTGGAGAATGGCCCCGGCCTACTGCGATTCGACGATCGGGTGCAGTGGCTTCGCGACGAGTTCGGCCTCGCTCACGGCCACGCCACCGCGATCGTGCACGAGCACGACCTGATCAGGGCGCACCGCGCGTTCGAGTAGCGCAGAACGGCCCCCGGAGTTCCTCCGAGGGCCGTGCTGACAGCTGAGGCTGGCTAGTTGTCGCTCTGCAGAATCGCAAGGATCCGCAACATGTTGATGTAGATCCAGATCAGCGTCACGGTGAGGCCGAACGCCGCTCTCCAGGACTCCTGCTCGGGCAGCCCGGCCGCGACACCTCGCTCGACCATGTCGAAGTCGAGGATCAGCATGAGGACGCCGATGCCCAACCCGACGAAGCTCATGACGAGCCCTAGGGTGCCGAAGCCGTAGAAGCCGATCTGGGCACCGAAGAAGCTCATCACGAAGTCGAGCATCACCACGATGAAGAAGCCGAACATCGCGATGGTGACACCCTTGCGGAACTTGTCGGTCACCTTGATGTTGAAGAACTTGTAGGCAGCCAGCGTCGCGACGAAAGCGGCCGTCGTGCCCATTACCGCTCCAGGCACGACCCCGTTGAACATGCCCTCGAAGGTCTCGCTGATCGCGCCGAGGAAGAGGCCCTCGAGCGCTGCGTAGGCGATAACCAGCGCCGGGTTGACCTTGCGCATGAACGAGACGGCGAACGACATGCCAAGGCCGCCGAAGGCACCGATCATCCAGGCCATAGTCAGGTACTGGGGGGGCAGCAGGATCCAGGTGGCGGCCGCGCTTGCCACGACGACCAGCAACGTGATCGCGGTACGGGAGACGACCGAGTCGATCGTCATCCGCTCTTGGACGGCTGGGCCAGTTGGGTACTGCCAGTCGGAGGGATCAGTGGTCGGTGGCGGCGGTACCTGGCCGTAGCCGGCGTACCCCTGCCCACCGGCTGGGTAGCTCGGCGAACCGTAGGGTTGCACGCTCCTGCCGTTGAAGCCCTCAGCCCTGGCGAACACCGGGTTGTTGCTCTGCATCGGGTCGACTCCTCCTCGCACCTGGCTCGGTGCCTGGTGACTCCTTCATTCTACCCTCTTTTGGCGGGTGCCCCCGGTGGGACTCGAACCCACACTGAGCGCCTTTTAAGGGTGCGTCCTCTACCGATTGGGATACGGGGGCTGTGCCCTCATGCTAGGGGGACCTACTCGGTAGCCCGCCGGAAGTCGTCCCTGGGGCGCTGCAGCGACCCGAGCGAGACGACGTCTCGGCGAAAGAACAGCGCCAGGGTCCAGTCGAGCACCACCCGCACCTTCTTGTTGAAGGTCGGCATCCGGCTCATGTGGTAGGTGCGGTGCATGAACCAGGCTGGGTAGCCGCGCAGCTTTACGCCGTACACCTGCGCCACCCCCTTGTATAGCCCGAGGCTCGCCACCGACCCCACGTGCTTGTGCTTGTAGTCGTGGACCGGCTCACCTCGCAGCGACCGCACGAGGTTGTCAGCCAGCACCTTGGCCTGGCGTACGGCGTGCTGAGCGCTCGGCGAGCAGAACCGGCCGACATCGGCGGTGAGATCGGGTACTGCGGCGTTGTCACCGGCCGCCCACGCGGAGTCGACTCCCTGGACCTGCAACGTGGCCAACGTCTGGACGCGGCCCTTGTCGTCGAGCGGCAGGTCGGTTGCTGCGAGCACCGGGTTCGCCTTGACCCCAGCGGTCCAGACGATCGTGTCGGCGTCGAACTCCTCGCCTCCCGACAGCAGCACGTGGCGGTCGACGCACGACACCAAACGGGTGTTGAGGCGCACCTCGATGCCTCGCTCGGTCAGTCGGTCGACCGTGTAACGACCCAGCTCGGGCCCAACTTCGGGCAGTATCCGGTCGGCTGCTTCGACGAGCACGAAGCGCAGGTCGCGTTCGCTGATCGTCTCGTAGTAGCGCGTCGCGAAGCGGGCCATGTCCTCGATCTCGGCCAGCGCCTCCACGCCGGCGTACCCGCCGCCGACAAATACGAAGGTCAGCGCCTTGTGCCGCGTCGCCGGGCCCTGCACGGAGGCGGCTACATCGAGCCGGTCGAGGATGTGGTTGCGGAGCGAGATGGCCTCCTCGATCTGCTTGAACCCCAAGCCGTGCTCGGCCAGTCCTGGTATCGGCAGCGTTCTGGCCACCGACCCCAAAGCCACGACCAGCTGGTCGAAACGGAGCTCGTACGGCGTGCCTTCCAGCGGTTCGACTCGCAGCGTCCGCTCGGCGCAGTCGATCGACGTGACCCGGGCGGTGATGACGTCGCAACCTGTCAGCGTCTTGCGCAGCGGCACGACGACGTGGCGCGGCTCGAGCGAGCCGGCGGCCGCCTCCGGGAGGAACGGCTGGTACGTCATCGCCGAGCGTGGGTCGACCAGCGTTATGTGGGCTTCGTCAGGGCGCAACTGCTTCTGCAGCCCTAACGCGGTGTACATACCGACGTACCCTCCGCCGGCAATGACGATGTGCGGAGTACTCATGAGTCTGACCTTAACGCGCTCGTGAATTCTTTCACAAGAGGGAGTCAGGTCCGTCGTCGCGGCTCAGGCGGGCGGCCTCGCCTAGCACCGCGTCGAGCATCGGCTCGGTCAGCCTGCCGGTGAACGTGTTCTGCTGGCTGGGGTGGAAGCAGCCGAGCACGGCCAGGTCGGGTTCGCCTTGCCTCGACGCTGAGAACTGGGCTCCATGACCAAATCTCGGCCGAGGTCGGGGGACCTCGAGTCCCAACCGAGCCAGCGCCCGGAGCAACGAGTCCCAGCCGTACGAGCCCAGGCACACGATCACTCGGACACTCGACAGCACTCGGCTCAGCTCGGCGTCCAACCAGGGCGCGCAGGTGTCTCGCTCGGGAGGAGTCGGCTTGTTGTCAGGCGGCGCGCAACGTACAGCGGCGACCAGGCGCGCGCCGATCAGCGCCTGGACGTCGCCGGCGTGCTCGCTCGTCGGCTGAGCCGCCAGACCGGTTCGGTGCAAAGACCCGAACAGCCAGTCACCCGACCGGTCCCCGGTGAAGATGCGTCCGGTGCGGTTGCCGCCATGAGCCGCCGGCGCCAGACCCACGATGAGCACAGCCGGCGTGCCGCTTCCCCACCCCATGATCGGTCGGCCCCAGTAAGGCTGATCGGAGAACGACTTCCGCTTGGCTACAGCGACAGTCTCTCGCCAGTCCACGAGGCGCGGACAGGCTCGGCAGACCGAGATCTCCGCAGCTAGCTCGTCGAGGCTGGATGCGGCCCCAGCAAGACGTCGTACGTCGTCGGCGTCGGCTGCCCGCGGCGATGAGGGCTTCGCCGGGTCACCCGGCCAGCCGCTGCCGGGCGGCACCGGGCTGGGGAAGAGCTGCCGGGTGAGTGGGTGTGGCAAGTCGATCACGACGCCTGCTCCTGACCGCTCACTACGGAATTAATCGGGGCCGGTGCCAGCGACCAGGCGATGCCGTCCAAGATGTCGTGCTCCGACGCCACGAGCTCGGGCAGTCCGAGCCGTCGTATGACGCACCCGAGCAGCAGCGCCCCGCCACCGATCACGTCGGCCCGACGCGGGTGCATGAAGGGCAGTTCCCTGCGCTGCGCCACCGACATCGCAATGACCCGATCGACGCACGACATCAGCTCGGGTGTGCCGATGCGCGCTCGGTGGACCAGCTCCCGGTCGTAGCGGTCGAGGCCGAGAACCATCGCGGCCAGCGTCGTCACCGTTCCGGCAACTCCAACCAGCGTGCCGACATCGTCGAGTGGCAGCGACAGCCGTCCGAGAGCCGCCTCGACGTCCTGCTCGGCTTGCGCCGCCTGGCGGGCCGTCGGCGGGTCGTCGTGCAGATACCGCTCCGTCAGGCGAACCGATCCGACGTCCATCGACTCCCCGACGACGGACCCGGCCTCGGTCCGGGTCACGAGTTCGGTCGACCCGCCACCGATGTCGAGTACGGCGATCGGCCCTGGGAAGGCCGGGTCGCCGACGAGGTCGCGGGTCGCGCCGTCAAAGGAGAGTCGCGCCTCCTCACTACCGCTGATGACCTCCGGTTCGGCGCCGATGCGCGCCCTCTCCGACGGCGCGAAACTGCCGGTGCGATCCACGTCCTGTCCCAGCCGCACAATCGTCGTACGTCGCTCGACCTCCACCGCGCGACCTGCCACCGGGTCGAGGTCGACGATCAGCAACCGCAGCGAGTTCGTGCCGCAGTCGACAGCGGCCACGCGGGTCACGAGCCCGCCTCCGGCCGGGTCTCGACAAGCTCGACCGACGGGGATGCCACGCACGGCCCCGCGGCCCACCAGTTCGGCAACATTGCCAACGCCTCGTCTCCCAAGGGGTTGACGCCCTCCCCTGACGCCAGCGCTTGCGCCACCAGGACATGCAGGCACTTGACCCGGTCGGGCATACCACCTGCCGAGACGTTGACGATCTCGGGTACGGCGCCGTACCGGCTCCGCTCGGTCAGGTAGGACTCATGAGCGCGCCGATACGCGGCTGCCAGGTCGGCGTCCTCGCGCAGTCGATCAGACATCAGCTTCATGACGCCGGCGGCCTCCAGCGTCCCGACCTCGCTCGAGGCGCGCGGGCAGGTGAGGTAGTACAGCGTCGGAAACGGCGTGCCGTCGCTCAACCGGGGCGACGTCGTCACCACGTCGGGGTTGCCGCAGGGGCACCTGTGCACCACCGCAACGACCCCCCGCGGCGGCCGACCCAGCTGCGCTTCGACCGCTCTCAGGTCGACGTCAGCGAGCGCTCCGTCGGCCGTCAACGTCCGCCAGTGCCCTGGCCGGTGTCTGGGACGAGGAGCTCGCCCGGGTCACCCGTCCTCCCCGACTGCCCAGCGCCACGTTGCGGTCGGCCACCGATCTGGTCGGCGGGGGTGGGCCGCCTGGCGGCCTTGCGCGCCTGCGTGGCGGCGATATCGGCCGGCTCACGACCTGCGGCGACGACGCTTCCCCACGCGGTCTCCCACCACTCCGGAGCGTCTTTCGCGTGTGTCGGAATGGGGGTGGAGAGCTGGCTGCCCGAGACGGCCAGGTCACCGTTGCCGTCGATGACGCGGTAGCCCGTCTCGCCCGGCATCAACCATCCGAAGCGCAACCGCGCCTGCGTCTGGATGTAGGCCGGGTCATGCCACCGCACCTTGGCCTGCTCGAGAGCCGCCACCTCTGCCTTGCCGGCGGCGATCTCGGCGGTGAGCGTGTTGATGTCGCTGCGCTGCTGCAGCCAAGCCCGCATGCTCGCGGCGTACGAGACGGCCAGCACCGCGGCGACCAAAACCAAGATGGCCGCCCGCCCGGTCAGCTGTGCCTTTGACGATGCGCTCTGCGGTACAGCCGTCGCCGAGGCGATTCGGACCGTACGCCGAGCCGCTGGCGACGACGACGTCGGCCGACGGCCCGCTCGTCCGTCCCGGGCGCCGGGCGCCGACGAACCGCGGGCACGCAATGACATCGGCGAGTCAGCCTGCCGGGGCGTAACGGGGGAAGGCGCCGCGTCCGGCGTAGCGGGCGGCGCCTTGGAGCTCCGCTTCGATCCGCAACAGCTGGTTGTACTTGGCGACCCGCTCGGAGCGAGCCGGCGCGCCCGTCTTGAGCTGTCCACAGTTCGTGGCGACGGCGAGATCGGCGATCGTGGTGTCCTCTGTCTCGCCGGAGCGGTGGCTCATCATGCAGCTGAACCCGTTGCGATGCGCCAGGTCGACGGCGTCCAACGTCTCGGTGAGGGTGCCGATCTGGTTCACCTTGACCAGCAGTGCGTTGGCTGCCCGCTCCGAGATGCCGCGGCGAAGGCGCTCGACGTTGGTGACGAAGATGTCGTCACCAACGATCTGCACAGCGCCCCCCAGGGACGCGGTCAGCGCTGCCCAGCCCTCCCAGTCCTCCTCGCTCAACGGGTCCTCGAGCGACACGATCGGGTACGACGCCACGAGCTCTGCGTAGTAGTCGGTCATTTCCTCGGCCGACCGCTCGTGGCCCTCGAACCGGTAGCTGTCGTTTGACGGGTCGTAGAACTCGGTGGCCGCCACGTCGAGCGCCAGCGCGATGTCTCGCCCCAGCGTGAGCCCGGCCTTGCCGACGGCTGACGCGATGAGGTCGAGGGCGTGCCGGTTCGAGGGCAGGTTGGGGGCGAAACCGCCTTCATCGCCGAGGCCGGTCGCCAGGCCTTCGGAGCGCAGCACGCCCTTGAGTGCGTGGTAGACGGCGACGCCCTGCTCGAGGGCCTCGGAGAAGGTGGGGGCCCCGATCGGCGCCACCATGAACTCTTGTACGTCGACGTCGGTGTCGGCGTGCGCCCCGCCGTTGAGGATGTTCATCATGGGGACCGGGAGGAGGTGCGCGTTGGGTCCGCCGACGTACCGGAACAGCGGCAGCCGCGCCGAGTCCGCAGCTGCCCGAGCGACGGCCAGTGAGACACCCAGAATCGCGTTGGCGCCAAGCTTGGCCTTGTTGGGCGTGGCGTCGAGGTCGAGCAGCACCTGGTCGATCGTGCGCTGCTCGTCGGCCGCGAGCCCGCGAAGCGCGTCGTCGAGGGTCTCGTTGACGATCGCCACGGCCTTGCCGACTCCTTTGCCGGAGTACCAGTCACCGCCGTCACGCAGCTCGACCGCCTCGAACTGGCCGGTCGAGGCGCCGGACGGGACAGCCGCTCTGGCCACCGTGGCGTCATCGAGCGTGACCTCGACCTCGATGGTCGGGTTGCCGCGGGAGTCCAAGATCTCGCGCGCATCGACAGCCTCAATGAGGGCCACCAGGTCGCTCCTAGCTTGGCTGAACCGGACCAGCCAAGCCTAACCGGGGCCGCCGGGATCCGCGGCCAGGCCACGCTGGTATGTCGGGTCGGTGCCCGTTGGGCTTTTACCTCACCGATCTGTCCGATCTCGAAGCCGTCCGAATCGCGCGCGACGAGTTTATCGGCGACTCGCAGCCGCCGGCGAGTCCGCTCGTGCAGATTGCCGGCCTGGTTCTACCGGACGCTCGCGTGGATATAGACGCGCTCGCAATAGTCGTCGATTGACTTGCTCTCAGGGGATCGGCTAGCGGCACACCTTGGCGACGAACCGCTGGTAGTGCGGGTCAAAGCGGCGGGGGTCCGCGGCGAGCGCCTCGGCCGGTGTCCACATGCCCAGCTCCTCGCGCGCCTCTCGGCCGGCCGTCTCGACCGGGTGCTCGCCGGATTCCACGTGCCCGCCAGGCGGCAGCCACAGCCCGGCGTTGATGTGGTCGACCAACAGGCTGCTGCCGTCGGCGAGGTCGAGGACCGCGACGTAGGACACGAGATGCGGATCCGGGGTCGCTGGCTTGACTTCGGCGGAAGACGTCGTCGGTCGCTTCCAGCCATCGCAGCGTGTCGGCCTGGTGCTGCGCCTCCAAGACATCGCCGGGTTCAATATCCCGGACTAGGTCGTGCACGATCTGCGTGGCGGGAAGCATTAGTCGAACTTCTCACGTCGACCTGGCCAACGGATCACTACGTCTCGTTGACCCATGGCGAGCACCGGGACACCCCGTCGTCGGGTTCGGGCCCCGACGTTCGACGTTGATCTAGAGCTCTGGTTGGCGGGTGATGAAGTCGGCCATGCCAGGGACAGTGAAGGCGACGACCCCGTGCTCGGGTGCGTAGACGAGGCCTTTGGCGATCAGGTTGGCGCGGGTGGGTCCGAGGCTGGTGACCTTGCGCCCGAGTCGGGTGGCGACCTCGCCAGAGCCGCTTCCACCGTCGCCGTCGGCCGCCATGGCCCGCATGTAGTGCTGTTCGGACCGGGTGGCGCGGTCCCACCGGGCGCGAAAGAACCCGGCGTCGAGAGCTGCCCGGCCGCGGGCTGCGCCGACTCGTGCGTCCGTGACCGTGATCGTGTGCGGGCCGTGTGCTTCGTTCCAGGTGTCCTGCCCGAACTGCTGGAGGAAGTAGGGATAGCCAGCCGCGTCGCGGACGATGTGGTCAACCGCGTCTGCGTCCCACGACACGTTCTCGGCAGTCGCCGGCTCGGTGAGGACTCGGGCTGCGAGCGACTCGTCGAGGTGCTCGATGGGCTGGAAGGTAAACAGCCGTTCGGAGTAGGACTTAGCCTCGGCGAGGATGCGCGGCAAGCTGGGCAGGCCGGCGAGGGCGAAGACGCAGCGCCAAGCATTCTGACCGGCGGTGTGCGCGCTGGCGCACAGGGCGGCGAGCTCGTCCTCGCCCAGGTCCTGGGCTTCGTCGATGAGGACGGCCATCCCGGTGTCTTCCTCCGTTGCGGCGGCGGCCACGTCGTGCAGCAGCTTGCGCAGGTCGGTCTCGAGCAGTCCTGTGTCGGCGCCACCGCCACCGACGTCGGAGAGGTCGAGCCCGAAGTTCCACGTGCCGCCGATGTCGTAGGAGGCCTTGAAGCTCAGCGCGGTCTTCAGACCCCGGAGCAGCCGCTTGCCGGCCGATGGTCGCGCGAGGTCGGTCAGAGGAGCGTGCAGCGCCTCACCGAGCGCTTCCCGAAGTGACTTGCCGGCGCCGCCTTCTATCTGGGCGACGATCCAGGAGCGTTCGGTAGCCCGACGGGCGAATTCCGAGAGTAAGACGGTCTTGCCGACGCCCCGCAGTCCGTAGAGGACGGCCGGTTGAGCGGTGCGCCCGAGCTGGATCCGGTCGAGCGCGACCTGCCAGTTCTGCAGCTGCGCGTCACGTCCGACCAGCGCCGCCGGTGGTCGCCCCGCGCCGGGCGAGTACGGATTGAGCACCGGGTCCATGACCTTACCCTTCTATGAGCTAGTATACGATTTCGCTATAGTAACCAATAGATCTGTACAACACTGGTTTGAGCGGAGGGCGCGACCATTGATAGCCCCTTGCGGCAATCGTCGTTTGGCTCGGCCAAGCCTCCGTCACCGTAGCCGCGAGTCGATCGTCAGCGGGACGGCGACCGCTCCAGCGCGAGGCGGGTCTGCTCGTGGGCAGCAAGTGTCTGGAACATGACGTGCAGGCCGACCAGACCATGCTCTCGGTGGTCGAAGGCCTTCTCCGGGACGGTGGTGAGGATCTGAAAGCCCAACGTTTGCCACAGGTGGACCGCGACAGTGTTGGTCTCCACCACGGCGTTGAACGGCATGCTTCGGTAGCCGACTGAGCGAGACCATGCCAGCAGGTCCTCACCCAGTGCCCGGCCACGCCGCACCCGGCCTGGGCCAGGTCGACCATGAAGCTGGCTGTGGCGACGTGCGAACCGCGGCCGGGCCGGTTCGGCCCCATCTTGGCCGAACCGGCCCGGAGGCTGCTCCATCCACAAATCTCGGGGCCTCCTCAGCGACAGGCCCTCGGGATAGGCAGGCGTCGCCCGCAGCGACGTTGGCCGAGAACAAGGGGTAGATGCGAGCGCAATCGTCGGCCCTGGTCTCCCGGATGATCACAGTCGAGACTGTAGGCGAAGCAGGTCACCGCACTGCTCCGAGCCGTCCGCTACGCAATCCTCAACTGACACGTGATGACCGGCGCTCGAAGCGGGACAGGTCGGCACCAGTGTGATGATTACGGGATGACGGCTGCTAGGCGTGCCCGCCACGAGAGGCTTTCAACCTTCCTAGCGTCCCGCAACGACATGGAGCTCGTTGAACTCCTAGACGCGGGGCGGACCGGCATCGCAGGGGTGGGTGGTAGCCCAGCACAGCTCGACCTCGACGGCACGCCGGTGTTTGCCAAGCGCATCCCGTTGACCGATCGGGAGCTCACCCATCCGCGCTCCACCGCGAACCTGTTCGACCTGCCGATGTTCTGCCAGTACGGCATCGGCAGCCAGGGGTTCAATGCATGGCGCGAGTTGGCCGCAAATTTGATCGTCACTGACGCGGGTCTGGCCGGCGAGACGGAGTCGTTCCCACTGCTCTACCACTGGTGGACACTGCCCGGCCGCCCGCCCGTCGCCGCCGAGCACGCCGATATCGACACGGCCGTCGCCGCGCTGGGCGGCTCCCCAGCCGTCCGTGCCCGCCTCCAGGCGCTGGCTACCGCGCCGTGCAGCCTCGTGCTGTTCTGCGAATACATCCCGTACCCGATGCGAGAATGGCTGGACGAACACCCGACGGGTAAGGCCGAGACCGTCGAACGGCAGTTGGCTCAGATTGTGGCGTTTCTCCGCAGTCGCGGACTGCTGCACATGGACGGGCACTTCGGCAACATGCGCACCGACGGCAAGCGGATCTATCTCAGCGACTTCGGGCTAGCTACATCGCCGCGTTTCGACCTGTCCGCCGCCGAGCATGACTTCGCCCGCAACAACAGCACGCACGATGCCGGCTATGCCGCCATGCAGCTGACCAACTGGCTCGTAACCGCAGTCTGCGGCGTACCGGTGTCAGCCAGCGGCGGCCCCACCGCACGAAACGAGTATGTACTCGCGTGTGCCGCCGGTGACATCCCCGACGGCGTGCCGCCAACCGTTGCCGCGATCCTGCGCCAGCATGCAGCTGCCGCCTCGAGAATGAACAGCTTCTACTGGAAGCTGTTCGGCGGCGAGGTAGGCGCGGACTACCTGGCGTACACCGCAGACGGGCAGACGCGTTGAGCCCGTCCCGTATGCCGATCGTCCGCTTGCGGGCGCTGGGCGCTCATGGCGGCATGGTTGGGCGGGACGGCCCAGAGCACGTGCGGTCGCTCCGCCAGGCCCGGCCCGTGCGCTGCCGCTACGAGTTGAGCTGCTTCCAATGCCCCTCAGAGATGACCTCAACGGCGCCGTCGACCACCTTGATAGCGGTTTGGTCGTCGATGGCGTAGGACGTACCCCCGATCTCGGCGGCCCACCTCTCAGCCTCGGCCAGGGTGTTCTCCGGCATCATCTCGTGGCCCAGGTGCGGGAAGATCGAGAAGTCAACGACCCCGAGCGTGCGGTCGTCCGGCGCGGACGGCCACTCGACGAAGTCATCACCAATCCGGGGGGTCATCACCATGCTGCCGGCGCTCACTCCTACCCAGACCGTCTCTGGCAGCGACGGCAGGAGCTCCAACAGCCCGGACTCCCGCATCCAGTGGCACAGGTACGTCGCGTCGCCACCGTCCACCAGCAGCACGTCGGCGTCCCGGACCCACGGCACCCACCGCTCCTCGCCGATGCTGGGCAGCGCGGGCAGTTCGAGGACTCCCACCGACTTCCAACCCAAGCTGCTCATGAGCCACGGGGGCTCGCCCACGACGAAGCCCCGCACCGAGGCCGGCCCGCACATCGGGTGGCCCCATTGCGCCGTCGGGATGGCGAGAGCTATGCACTCGGCGATCGGCTTGCCAAGCAGTTCGACCAGCGCGGATTGGATGCTCGGGTTCGTGACGCCGCCCGAGGTGAGCAAGAGTTTCAAGGTGCCTCCAGGATTCGAGCGCGATTGACGGGTGTGACCTCCAGACCCCGGTCGAAGGCGAGACCCATCGTGCCAGCCAGGCAAGCACCAACGCCCACCTTTCGAATGAGCGGCCTGCTGCCGGTCAGCGCCAGGCTCTCGCCACGTGAGGGGCGTCCTGCAACAGGATCCGTTACCGAAGCAGTCGGACGTGGATGGGCAGATCAAGGTCGGCCCACGCACGATCGGCGGTTAGGACCTCGGCGGGCGTGCTGCGCAATGTCAGGGCCAGGCAGCAGCGATCGCCAAGTGACAGCGCGTGCCCGCCGGGCAAGGAGCGCATCGCGCCGGCCATCTCGCCATCAACTTCGAGAACAGGCTCGATCCTGACGCCGGCAGCAGCGAGCAACTCGCGAACCCGGCCGACCTCGACGTCCGCATCGACCAGTTTGCCGATGACTTCGGCCAGATTCGCCGCGCCCAGGGTGCCCGAGATGAGTTCAGCCGCGACCACATCGGCGCCCGGCTCCTCGTGGACGAGAGCGAGGATCGCGGACGCGTCCAGCACTGTCACTCGGCTGCAGCGGCGACGCGCCGTTCGGCAAGTAACTCCTCGACCAGCGATCGATCCTTCGGGAGCTTTGCGCCAAGGCCGCGCAGCTCATTGACGGCGTCTTGCTGACGCTCAAGCACGATTCGCGGGCCAGACAAATGCAGGTGGAGACGATCGCCGCGCGTCAGACCTAGCGCGGCTCGGACGTTGGCCGGAATCACAAGCCGGCCCTGCTGACCCAGCACCAATGTGGCATCCATAGTTACAGTGTGCCACGTTCCGTCTCGTCCAGTCACGGTGTTGCGATCTCCGCGAGAACCCAAGGTTCCGCATGCGGGACGGCCGGCGTACGCGCGGGTGCGACGAGTGATCATCGCAAGGGATCGGCTTACGGGGCGCTCGTATCGTGCATGTGTGTATAGTGTGTGTCGTGACTCGATTGAACGTCTACCTCCCAGACGAGCTGGCGGCCGAGGTCAAGAAGGCGGGCTTGAACCTCTCTGCGGTGACTCAGGAAGCCGTGAGACGAAGCCTTGCCGAGCGCTCGACCGACGCGTGGCTCGCCGATCTTGTGACCACGCCCCCGACTGAACGAGTGGCTCACGACCACGCCCTCGACGCGCTCGACTCCGCACGCGACGAGGCCCCCACGCGCCATGGCTGAGGCCGTCGTGGATGCCTCCGCGATCGTGGACCTTCTGCTGGACAACGAGCTGGGTGACGCCCTTCGTCGGCGGCTTGCGGGTCACGCGCTGCACGCACCGGCTCATCTCGATGTCGAGGTTCTCTCTGCGCTGGGCCGGCTGCATCGTGCTGGCGACCTCAAGGCCGCGGACGTCGAGTCGAGGCTCAGGGGGCTCGTGGCTGCTCCGATCCAGCGCCACGATGTGAGTGAGCTTCTCATCGGCACCTGGGCGCGGCGTCACCAGTTGCGGCTGGTTGACGCCGTGTACGTCCAGTTGGCCGTCTCGCTCGACCTTCTGTTGGTCACCACCGACCGCCGTCTGCATGCCGCCCCGTCCGCGGACGTCGTTGTCACCTGAACCCTCGGCCTGCAGTCCGCGCCGACGACCCGCAGACCCTGCGCGCGGTCCGGCCAGGGATCGGCCAGCCAGACAAGCTCGGCTGTTCGCCCGGTCCTGAGAGATTCCGACAGAGAGTGAGTTGGCGGAGCGTGCCACATTAGGGCTGTGACTAAAACGCAGTACTTCACGGCGACAAGCATCGACGGCTTCATCGCGGATGCGAGCAACTCGTTGGAATGGCTCTTCCAGGCTAGCGCCGGGGACAGAGGCGAGGATCGGTTCGCACCCTTCTTTGCCGACGTCGGCGCCATGGCCATGGGATCGAACCCGTACGAGTGGGTCCTCGAACACGAACAACTTCTCGACGTTCCGACAAGTGGCAGGACATGTATGGCCAGACACCGTGCTGGGTCTTCACTCATCGCCAGCTTCCCGCGATCCCGGGTGCTGATCTCACCTTCGTCTGCGACGATGTCGGGTCCGTGCATCAGCAGATGGTTCAGGCGGCAGACGGCAAGAACCTGTGGATCGTCGGCGGTGGCGAGCTGGTCGGGCAGTTCGCCGACCGGGCATTGCTCGACGAGATACACGTCCAGATCGCGCCAGTGACGTTAGGCGACGGGGCGCCCCTGCTTCCGCGGCGGCTGGGGGCATCCGACCTCACTCTCGCCCGCGCGGATCGCGATAAGCAGTTTGTGTACCTCGTCTATCAAGTGGCGCGAGAACGAAGACCCCGGAGCTGAAGGGCTGACGACTAGGTTGGCCGGTGCCCGTCCCGTCGCGGGATCCGCGTGCGGCGCGGCGGCAGGGCGGATCGCGGCGGAGTGCGGTCGACGGCTCACGCTGATGCGGCTTCGTCGCAGGGGTATCCATCTCATGGTGGTGTCGGTTGCTGTGCCAGGGTGGCTTCATGAGCGAGAGCGATCCCGAGAGCATGCGCGACAGGACCTTCAAGAACCGGACGCTGCGAGAATCACGATTCATAGCCTGCGACCTGGGCGACGTCGTCGTTCGCGGAAGTGACGTGGCCGGGCTGGAGATCGACTCACCCTGGCTGCTCGAGGGTGGCACCAAGCTGCTGGTCAACGGTGTCGACGTCGTGCCGCTGGTCGACGCGTAACTTAGCCGCCGCTTCCCGGGGCGGGAGCTGCGTGGGGCAGCGGATCCTGACGGCTTGCGCGCCGCGTGGCAGGTGCTGGAGCGAACCTGGGCGGCCACCCTCGACCGGGTCGCCGCGATGCCAGCAGGCACGGCCGACGCGTCCGTGGACGACGAGTGGTCATTTGCCCAGACGCTGCGCCACCTGGTGATGGCGACCGACACCTGGCTTAGGAAGGCGATCCTGGAGGAGGAGCAGCCCTACCACCCGATCGGCTTGCCCAACGACGACAACGACACCGACGCCTACGACGAGTCGGTGTTCTCCGCCGACACGCCGTCCTTCGAGAACGTCGTCGAGGCGCGCGCCGAACGGCAGACGATGGTCCGCGAATTCCTCGCCAGTGTCATCTCCGAGGAGCTTGCGCAGCCGCGGAAGAACCCGCATGCTCCGGGCTATGAGGAGACGGTGCTCTCGTGCCTGCACACCATTCTCGAGGAGGAGTGGGAACATCACCGGTACGCCGTGCGCGACCTCGACACGCTGGGGACGGCACAGTCGGCAGCTGGCTAAACCGGCGGGGAATCACGCAGATCGACTTGCAACGTGACGTTCAGAGGCCTGCGTCCCGCAGTCCGAACCGCCACCGGCGATGCATCCAGCGTCCGCACACCTACCACAGCGATCACCGAAAGAGGATCGGCTATCGGTTCAGATCGAGCAATCCGGCGTCTGTGGGCCGGAACCCGCAAGAGTCGCGGTAGAAGGGCTTCAAGTGGGTCTCGTAGTCGACGTGCAGCCACTGGCAACCCGCCCGCCTGGCCTCGGCTGCCCCTGTGAGTACGAGGTTACGGCCAATCCCACGCCGCTGGTGGTCGGGATGGACGATGGTGTCCAGTACGAAGGCGTGCGAGCCGCCGTCCCAGCAGACCCTGGACGAACCCGACAAGAGTGCGCCCGACGAAGGCGCCGATCCAGGTGAGGCTGTGACGTTCCAACCGGTGGGCCCAGGGTTGTACGGCAGTCGCCGAGGAGCCGAACGCCAGCCGGTGCAAGTCGGTCAACGCTTCGTCGTCCACGGTGAAGCGCACCTGCATATCCACGTCGTCGAGCATCTCTACATGATCCAGCACGAAGTCCCGCGCGAGGACGCGCCAGGCGGAGAGGACGCCGATCGTCGCGCGAGGGGAAGGGGTTGCGGACACCCTGGGCGAAGACCGACCTCCGCCAGAAGGCGATCACCGTCGGGGGATCCCCTAACGGCCGCGAGATCCTTGGGTGGCCCGAGCCCGCGCCGACCCGAGGTCGGGTATTCAGCGCCTGGTCTCGTACCTGGTCAAGAGCACGCCGTCGGGAAACGTCCGGGTCTCCACCAGGTTCAGGTTCACCCAGTTGTCCAGGGCCGTGAAGAACGGCGTGCCGCCGCCCACCACCGGGTGGGTGACGATCGCGTACTCGTCGATCAGCCCGGTCCGCATGGCCGCCGCGGCGAGGGTGGCGCCGCCGACGTCCACGGGACCGCCATCCTCAGTCTTGAGCCGGGTGATCTCGGTGACAGCGTCGCCGGTGACCAGGCGGGTGTTCCAGTCGACCGCGCTGGTCGTCGAGGAGAACACCACCTTCGGCATGTCCCGCCAGCGGCGGGCGAACTCGATCTGCGCCGGTGTGGCGCCAGGCTGCTGGTCGGCGGTCGGCCAGTGGGAGCTCATCGTCTCCCTCAGTTTGCGCCCGTACAGCGCCAGGCCCGTCGCCTCCACCCGGTCGGACCACCACTGGAACAGCTCGTCGCTCCGCACGCTCCAGCCGAGGTCGTCGCCGGGCGCGGCGATGTAGCGTCCAGGCTCAGGTTCATGCCGAAGGTCAGTTTCCGCATGGAGTCAGCCTCCCGTGAGTCGGTATTCGGCGTACCGACCAACACGGCGCGGAAAATTCATCGGTCAAACCACACCGAGGGCCGGTTGACCACCGCGCCAAGCGGATGCTGTGTACGGAAGGGAACCGCTACCGGCGACGATCCGGTATCCGCGCGGGGTGCGATGAGTGATCACCGCAAGGGATCCCGTCCCGGCGACGATCGGGCCACCTGCCGACGAGCGCAGGGCGCCCCGAGTCGTCACCAGTCGGTGCGCCAGCGCCGAACATCCGACCGACCATGCGAAGGTCAGGTGTGTCTGCGTTGCTCACCACCAAAGCAATCGACGAGGATCCCGGCGATCATGTCCGCCGGCACTGCACCGTCATCGCCGAATTCGGCGGGGCCACTCAGGACTCGGGAAACGTGTCCTGGTTGGTCGACACACCGCAGGGCCGCTACTTCGTCAAGAGCGCCGGCCCCACTAGAGCTAGTGACCGCGAGCCCCACATCCCGGTCCCCTACCTCGACCACGGCGAACGAGTCAGACTGCTGCGCAACGCGATCGAGCTGGCCGCGTCATGCGCACACGTGGCCTTGCCACGCCTTCTCAACGTCATCGAGTCACCGACGGGCCCCGCGCTGGTCTACGAAGCCGCACCCGGGGACCTCGTCCGCGTCGCCCCAGAACAGCGAGGAGATCCCACCTCCGCCTACCATCGGTTCGCCCATCTCCCCGCGGACGAGCTGCTCGTCCTCTTCGACGTTCTCGTCGATCTCCACCGAGACCTCGCGGCAGCAGGATGGGTTGCCGGCGACCTCTACGACGGTTGCCTGATCGTGGACTTCCACGGGCCGTCGCTACGGGTCATCGACCTCGACTCGTACCGCCGCGGTCCCAGCGTCAACGATATGGGTCGCATGTTCGGATCGACCCGGTTCATGGCACCCGAGGAGTTCGAGATGGGCGCAGTCATCGACGAGCGCACCACGACGTTCACGCTCGGCCGGCTCATTTGGCACTTCGGAACACGGCTGACCGAACAAGAACGACACTTCTGTGGACCACCCGCCCTCGCCCGGGCCGTCCAACGGGCCTGCCAGCCGAAGCCGGCTGATCGGCATGCAAGCGTCGCCGAGTTCGCTGCTGCGTGGGAGGCCCGGCGCCTCCTCCCTTAAGGGGATCGGCTTGCGGTGATGCATAGACAAGTAGGTCACCCCAGATGAGCCGTCGGGACGAGCGGTCGTCTTGCTCGATGGCTCCTCCCGACCAGACTGGCTCGGACGCGGCTGTGCGTCGCTGTGTCGACTGTCCACGTGGCTCGCCTGGGCGGGCCAAAGCGAGAGGCCGTCAACGGTGACTCCCGGCGGTGTCAGTGAGTTGCGGCAGTATCAGGGTCATGCCCCGTCCCCAGAGACGCGGCGGACGTCCAGTCACAAACCCGAGCAGCAGCCCCTTCCTGAGCCACATGCGCGGAGCGTTCGGTACCGAGATGGTCCGAGTGATCCGCAATCCCGGCACCGAGGACGAGGAGTCTTTCGAGGTCGAGGCGCACACCACGGCAAGACTGGTTCGTTCGACGTCAACACGCCGATCTTCGAAGGCGACTACGTGGAGTTGCCGGATCCGCGCCGGGGAGAGAACGGGGTGGAGTTGAGGTACGCAGCGACGGCCAGGGTCCTCCGAGGCGGACCAGAGAACATGCACCGGGTGGAGTGGGGTCCGGCACCACCGTCTCCCCGTGTTGCCCCAGTTCGACGGCTCAGCATCGAGAATCTCCACCCAGGAGTGCAGCAGGCGGCGGGCGAGTTGCTCGCGGACGGCCACTACCAGCCCGCTGTCGCGGAGGCTTTCAAGTCGCTGGAGGTGCGCGTTCGCGAAATGACCGGCTCGTCCAAGTCGGGCGCGCCGTTGATGGGGGATGCCTTCGCCTTCCACAAGGACGACCCGCCAATCGACGTAGCGGTCCACGACGGACAGAGCGGGAAGGACGAGCGCGAGGGGTTCCACGCGATCTTCCGCGGCGTCATGGTTGGCATCCGCAACCCTCGGGCCCACGAACTCTTCGCCGCCGAGGACCCACAACAGGCTTTGGAGTACCTTGGACTTGCCAGCCTGCTGCATCGTCGTCTCGACGCGGCCGCCCTCAAAGTCCAAGAGACCTGAGCCCCTCGACAGGGGTGCTTGTCGGGCGCACGGTGTTACTGAGGAGTCGCCGTACACCGTTCTGGTAACTAACGCGACGGGGCCACGCTACGGCGCATCACTGTGTTCTTCAGTCCCTTGGGCCGGATGAAGTCGAAGCCGGCGCGCTCGTAGACGGCCTTCGTGCCGTTGTAGAGGAACGACGAGGACAGCCGCCGCTCTCCCGGGATGTGGGGGTAGCCCTCGACGACGCCGCCGCCCGCCTGCGCGATCAGCGCGAGCGCACCCTCCAGGGCGACGGTCACCAGACCGTGCTGGCGGAACCGCTTGTCGACGAAGATGCAGGTGATCCGGTAGTCGGGCTCGAGGTCCAGCTCCTCGAGGTACTGCTTGCTGTGGTGGATGTCGGGCAGTTCTGCCGGGGTTCCGTACTCCGCCCAGGCGATCGCCTCCTCGCCGTCCTCGCCGTCGCGTACGACGAGCGCCGCATGGGCGATGCCCTCCTCGACCATGCACTTCTTAAACACCCGGTTGCCGTCGTACCCCGGGACGTGGTCGGCTCGCTCGGGATGGAACTTGATGCACCAGCACCCGCCGAAGATGCCGTTGTGTCGCTCCACCAGCGCTGCGAAGAGGTTCCACGTGTCCGGGGTCAGCGGCTTGATCGTCGTGAAGCCCGGGTCCTGGGTTGCCATGACGCCGACCGTACCCGGGGTCAGCGGCTTGATCGTCGTGAAGCCCGGGTCCTGGGTTGCCATGACGCCGACCGTACCCGGGCCAGCGACCTGGAAACCGATCGTCACGCGGAGCGTGACCACAAAGCCGATGCGTTCACCGAATAGGTAGCCTGCGGCCATGGTTGTCCAGACTCGGATCGCAGTCGCGGCTCTTGTGCGCGACGGCCTCGTGCTGATGGTGCATCGCCACCCAATGCGTCGGGCGTATCCAGATTGCTGGGACCTCGTCGGCGGACATATCGACTCAGGCGAGTCGTCTTACCGGGCCGTCAGTCGAGAATGCCGCGAAGAACTGGGCGTCTACATCCACGACCCCCTACCCATCCCGATGACGGTCAGTGACCCCACCCTCGACATGCACGCGTTCCTTGTCACGCGTTGGGAAGGGGAACCTGTCAACGCCGCACCCGACGAGCACGACGACCTTCGCTGGTTCCCGCCCCGCGACCTCGCAGACTTGAAGTTGGCCCACGCGGCCAGCCTGTCGGGCATCGTTAGCGCCGTGCAGGTCGCCACCGACTAGTACACGAACCGTCCGCACGTCGGGCATGAGCGTGCGTCCTCACGAGGCGCGTCCGGGCGTCCCGCAAGACCAACGGCGGATTCTGGCGGTCATCGCAACAGCAGGTCACCGATGAGTTCGATCGGCTTCTTGAACGCTAGTCGTTTGCGGGGTCGGTCGTTGAGTTCTTGGGCGACCCAGTCGAGGTCGGCGGCGCTGTGCACGCTGAGGTCGGTGCCCTTCGGAAAGTACTGGCGCAGCAGGCCGTTGGTGTTCTCATTCG
>JAABUS010003413.1_pt1 | contig 25901 bp, 36 predicted proteins | sample 5560161 | NCBI WGS metagenome assembly JAABUS01 (sample SAMN10711885, study PRJNA513376) | rock metagenome | isolation source: Antarctica rocks | place: Antarctica: Victoria Land, Trio Nunatak nord | collected 2016-01-04
AGCAAAGCAATGAGTCGATACGTCTTTGAATCAATATAGTCGCTTTTCTTCGATTTGCGTAGTACTATTGTCTGAGTCTTTTTGAACTGCTTCGAATGATACTTGTGTGTTATGCATGCGTTGAATAAACTCGTCAGTACTGAGATCAGTTCTGCAAGACTCGCTTGAAGCGCTCTGTTTGAAATATCTGAAGCGCTCGACGCTTTGTCTGCTTTTACTCGTCTGATTGTCTGCTTCACTTCATCTTCTGTGATGCGTGAATTGAATGAGACTGTCAGAGATATGAATGATTCTGCGATGTCGCTGACATTCGCTTGAGAAGGTGAGAGAAAGAACTTTTCTCGCAGTATCTCGATTTTTTTCTCGAACGTCGTTGTCATATGATCGATGTCGCTTCGCTTCAGTGACGAAAACTGAGAAAGCTTTTTAGATAGCTGACTTTCGATTCTAGCTCATTTTGCAAAGCGTCATATTGATTTGAGTGCTTCGCTCAGTCTATCAAAAATATGTTGCATACGTTGCATGCAACATACATAAGACACGATTTCTATGCTGATTTTCCTCTTAGCGAGAGGTAGTTTCTCGCAGCAGATTCACAGTTTAAGACGAGCAAAATCTCTCACTGCTCAGATTTCGGCAGTTTACTTCTTAAGCATAAGTCGCAGACGTTTCGTCAGCGATACGCATGCGTATCGCAGTCGATTCCTTCTCTAATCACATCGACACGCGCTACTGTTCTCTCGAGCTATACAGACGATGTCTTCGACTAGAGGTTAACTCTATCATCAAGGCATTCGAGAGTCAGAGCTCAGTGAAGGGGTGAGATTCTCGGGGCCGACAGTCGTCGTCATTGTATATCACGCCTCGCAGACGCTCGCTTCGCTTGTAAAGCGTGCGGCTCATCTGTTTCGCGTTATCTGTAGAGATCTTTCTCGTGCAGATCGATCGTGTCTTGCAGAGATGTTCATATGCTACACTTCTAACCAGGCAGCGTAGTTCGATCATTCTCTACTAACTCGCTTGTGTCTCTCTTCTCTTAACGAAGTCTTCTCGCCAGCGTATCGTTCACGTATAGAATGCCTGTGTCTGAACGTCTGTTAAACGATATTAACGAGACTCTTGAGTTTGCTCGTGTCAAACTTAACGAGTCTCGTGAGTTGCTCATGTCGTAGTAACAGGCACGCAGTCTTAACAAGATCTATACGTAGTTAGCACGTAGATCTAAAGAATGTTCGTGATTCGAGTTCTTCCTGCTAATCACTCTCAACAGGCCAAACGCAAGAGTGTTCTGTCTCAGTTCTTGTTGTCGCGACGACGAGATACTGAATCGAATGATTTTCATAAGCAATTTCCCTCGTAGTTCTGCGTTCTATTTGACTTTCTCATCTGCGTGCAGATTGCTTGTAGCATGCGCATTGAGATTATCGAAGTCTGCGCGATCGCGAAAACTCTGCACGCGGTCAACGCACAGCGCTTCATCATCACGCAGCGCTTCGATGTCATTCAAACTTTTGATAATCTCTAGACTTTACTGTAGCTAGACAGTAGATTCGTAGTCAGCATCGCGTACAGATGAGTTTTATCGCTGGTCAAATTTAACAAGATTAAAAAACTGAGTTTGACAAGATTAAAATCATGATACTTTTCAACATATGTCAAATGAGTCATGCATTGATCATTTGATGAAATCAGCTAAAACTGACTATAAGTTCATTAAGCTAGCATCAGTTAAAAATATGTTATGAGTGTATTAAAATTGAATAAGACTAAAGCTTTAATTAATTTGCAGTGAATGCTAGCAAGTTCTTTGTGTAATAATTAGAATTAATCAAGATTTAGTCAAGATCTGATCTGAATCTGACTCAAATTTGACTCAAATATGATTTAACATCTTTTTTCTTTTCTAACATCTTTTAAATCAACTTCTATTGTCTTTTAAACAAACACACTTCTTTATGTTACAAGTAATTAACAGATGTTTATGATAAACACATTTCTTTATGTTACAAACATCTTTCAAATCAACATCTTTCTTATGTTTTAACATGTTCTCTTTAAGACTAACGTTGATCTGAATAACTATTATATAAAGCATGTTCTTCTTACTTTTTGTATCTTCTTTCTTCTGTATTTTTAAAGTTTTAGTTATAATTATCTTTATAGATTAAACATTTTAATCATGCATGCACTCTGATTAGTTTTTAAACATGATTTCAACAAAATATCTGTTTAGTTGAGCTTCTAGCTCACAAGCTTTAATAGTCACTCATCAACAACTAATAACTAGCTACAAGCACTTGTATCTTTTGATGACAGTCATTTGTTCAAAAGACATCAATTGCTTAAAAGATATAATGCGTAATACATGTTCACTTTTTGTACATTTTTACATTCAAGATTTGTATGTAATCAAATAAATTATTTAATGAATTGATTATTTAAGTAGCTATTTAATCATCTATTTAAACATGAAGAATGCTTGATAGAAAATTATGTAGAGAATCATGAAGAATGCTTGATAGAAAAACATAAAGAACGCTTGGTAGGGAAACATGAAGAGTGCTTGATAGAGTGCTTGGTAGGGAAACATGAAGAGCGTTTGGTAGGGAAACATAAAGAATGCTTGGTAGGGAAACATGAAGGGCGCTTGGTAGGGAAACATGAAGGGTGCTTGGTAGGGAAACATGAAGGGCGCTTGGTAGGGAAACATGAAGAGTGCTTGATAGGGAAACATGAAGGGCGCTTGGTAGAGAAACATGAAGGGTGCTTGGTAGGGAAACATGAAGAGCGCTTGGTAGGGAAACATGAAGGATGCTTGATAGAGAAACATGAAGGGCGCTTGGTAGGGAAACATAAAGGATGCTTGGTAGAGTGCTTGGTAGGGAAACATGAAGAGTGCTTGGTAGGGAAACATGAAGGGTAGGGAAACATGAAGGGCGCTTGATAGAGTGCTTGGTAGGGAAACATGAAGAGTGTTTGGTAGGAAAACATGAAGGGTGCTTGATAGGGAAACATGAAGGGCGCTTGGTAGAAAGTCATGTAGAAAGTCATGTAGAAAGCATTGTTTGACTCGTGTTATGCGTTCGATCGACGCGTATTTTGAAGCATGTAGAATGTTTGATAGAGTGTTTGATAGAAAGCTCAGTCGATAGCTTAATAGATAGCTCAGTAGAAAGATTGATAGAAAGATTGATAGAAAAATCAGTAGAAAGATTGATCGAAAGATCAGTAGAAAGCTCACTAGATGACTCGATTGAAAGATCAGTAGAAAGCTCATCAGTAGAAAGATCAATAGAAAGATCGATTGAAAGATCAGTAGAAAGCTCACTAGATGACTCGATCAAAAGATCAGTAGAAAGGTCGATCGAAAGATCAGTAGAAAGCTCAGTGAAAAGCTCAGTAGAAAGCATTGTTTGAAGCACTGTTTGACTTATGTTATGCGCTTGATCAACACGTCTTTTGAAGCATGTTTTGAAGCGAGTAGACTGACTAGTAGATAAACGAGTAAATAGCTGAGTTGATAGCTGAGTTGATAGCTGAGTTGATAGCTGAACATGTTGATATTTTGATTGTTGTTGTTCTAGAAAGTAGAAACTATAAAGGGAAAAAGAAGGTGAAAACTCTGAACTCTCTAGCGTCAGCCCTATAGGGCTCGGAGCGAAGATTATCGAGTAGGTAGCTGAGCATGTAGGGTGACGAGTAGGTAGGAAGCCATGTAGAAAGCATTGTTTGAAGCACTGTTTGACGTGTTTTATGCGCTCGATCGACGCGTTTGATAGAGAGTAGAGTGAAGAGTAGGTAGGCGAGTAGGGTAAAGAGTAGGTGGGCGAGTAGATAGGCGAGTAGGTAGGCGAGTAGGGTGAAGAGTAGGTGAGCGAGTAGGTAGGCGAGTAGGATGGAGAGTAGGTGGGCGAGTAGGTAGGCGAGTAGGATGAAGAGTAGGTGGGCGAGTAGGTAGGCGAGTAGGATGGAGAGTAGGTGAGCGAGTAGGTAGGCGAGTAGGGTGAAGAGTAGGTGAGCGAGTAGGTAGGCGAGTAGGGTGGAGAGTAGGTGGGCGAGTAGGTAGGCGAGTAGGATGAAGAGTAGGTGGGCGAGTAGATAGGCGAGTAGGGTGAAGAGTAGTGCTAAATCAGCTAAATCAGCTTGTAGCTGATCTATGTAGCATGTAAGCTAATCAACGATGCAAACTCAGCTGACAGCTAGCTTGTAGCAAACGTCTCATCTAGTAGCTAGCATATGCGCCTCAAGCGCATTAGTATTGAATGAACTCTGCTCACTAGCTCACAAGCTATCTAAGCTCTTTGCCGAAACGCCGATGCTGTGAGCGTTTTCTATGAATGAATATCTATTTTCTGACACATTCACCTGCAAATCATGCTTACATTATGGTCGACTCAGAATCAAAGACTCGACTCTGCTACTGCTGCTAAAGCCGCAAATCCTCAAAAACCATTTCAATGAAAGTCATATTCTTCATGTCGATCGCTTCGTAAATCCGTTGCCATTACTCGTGCTCACCCCTCGATGCGATGAATATACCCACTTGCGCAAGGGCAAATACGAGTACATCAGTCACTTCTCATCCAAACACCAAAGCCCTGACCTCAATACTCTCCCTCTGCCTCCCGCCGACCGGACTCCTCGGGTCCACAAACGCCGTATGCGGCACCCTCCCTCCCTTCTCACTGTCAAAACACTCCAACAAAATCCTCTCATCATCATCGATGCCCGACCAGTAATACCACCGCTCATCCATGTGCGCCACCGAAATCGTCTCGCCGGTCCGATCCTGATACCGGTGTTCGACCGCAACCAGAGCCTCATCTCTCACCGTCTTGGAGTCGGCGAACGCGAGAGGCGAGCATTGCACGGGTCCATTCAGAGTGCGCCAGACGTTGATGATGCGGACGCGGCTTTGAAGAAGCGTTGAGGCTTCGTCAGGGAGAAGGGACCGCACGCGGCTGATCGCTGCGGCTGGCGTTTGGTCGATATGGACGCGCAGGACGGGCGGTCGGTTTCCGCCTACGCGGCGAAGAGTGTTGTCGAAGATAAACACACGTTTCGCGCCCGGGATGTGTTGCAGGAGAAGTCGTTCGACTTCCGGATAGTAGTTCGCTTTGATCGACTCCTCCGAGGCGAAGTCTTTCTCGATGGAAGGACTGGTCTTTAAGGTTGTGAATGCGTTGTCGTCAAGGTTGTACAGAGATTCTTGACCCCGGATATCGGTGATTGTGACGGGGATGTCTGCATCGCCGAAGTTCCGCTTGGGCAGGCCTTCGGGAGGCTCGATCTCACCGGGGTAGTTGAATGGCTTCGAGCCATCGGCTGGGGGTGCGTAGAATTTGAGGGAGGCCGTGGCTATGCCTCGAGGGATGTAGGAGGAGTGGGGACTGGATTCAACGTTTTGTGGTGAAGGGGCGTAATATGAGGTTGATGCCATTGTCGCTTTGTGAATGTGAAGAAGAGGTCAAGTGCGAATTAGATGTCTCATAAGAGACTTTGCGGCATATATTTTAAGGGTAAAGAATATCATTCGACTTGGTTAAAGGTTCTATATGTTGCTGGGCAAGGGGAGGGTGATGGAGGTAGAGTGATGATGAACAATGCAAGTCCTGGTCGAGACATGGCAGTCGTATGTATTTAAAAGAATGTGACGAACCGGAGGGAATTCCGCCGTCTGATGCTTTGTCATCCCCTCAGCAGGCAGCAACCGAGCGGAATTAACAGATATAGGTTTCACCATTAAAGTACATGTCCGAGGTGTGAATCTGAACCAGATGTTTATGGGATCAAAAAAGGCAACTATTTGAACATTCACTCCGCCTCCTCGATGCTCACGCTACTTATATACTACTGGCCATATCTCGTGGCTTGGGAGATTGGATCCAGTTCTCGAAACTTCTCAAGACCAGGCTCTTCTAATTCAATATAAGTTCCGTCCTCGTACTCTTGCTGGGCGTTTTGGCTCGTTGACCGACTCCCACGGCTCTTTCTTCGAGTTCGACTCCCACGGATCAAGCTCACCGCTGAAGCATATCGGCCTCTGAAATAGTCTGCCCCGGGAACTCTTTTGCCGAGCGGCGATAGCACTGGGAGGCATGTGCAAATGATCCCAACATGTAATTCGACAGATCTGTATGGCGTTAGAAGAGAAGCTGTCAATAACAAGAGCGTATCGGTTTCTTACAGCCACAGTGTTCTTGTCGCATCTGACCATGTGACATCGTATAAGCTCGGAGCCCTCACTACCTCAACCTCACGTACAATAGCCACGGCCACAACGCTATATTTTATCAGCCAAGCGGAGATCCAGCCGCGAAAGAGGTCATCCTTACAAGACTCCACTTGAGAAGATAGCAAGCAACCCAAACATTTTCGCAGGTCGTAGCTGTAGTTTCAGTACCACTGGAATCGGTACTATAACGATAGCAACGTCACTCAGGATATTAAGCACGCCGGTAGCAACAGTGATATTTTGCAGCGAAGCACAATGCCCCGGATAGAAGAAATCCCAGCCGGCATGGATGGGGCGGCACTGAAAGATGTTGGCGAGAATCATGGCCGTGCAGTATCCCGTAACAAGGGCCATCAAAGTATAACATGTGTATCGAAATGGCCTGCTGATCCCGAACAACCGGGTGTAGAAGAGGAGCATAGAGGCTTTAGCACAGGCCATGGCTATTAGATAGATTATTGTTGCTCCTTTGGCCCACTGGATCGGATATTATTCACCCTTCCTATGCCCAAAAAGGGAACAAGATTTACCGTGTACACGTAATTGAAATTCGGTGTTAGGATGTCCCATATATGTTGCCCAAATTGATGATACTTCGTGACTGCTACAAGGTCAATGGCGGCCCAAATGTAGTCTTCCTCAATACTTACGCAGAATGAGCAGGATCGTCCGTGCAATCGCAAGGACCAAGCTCGCAATGGCAAAATAGTCTTCCTTGCTCGTAGGAGGCACAATAAACCATCTGACGACCATACGAAGTGTTACTGCTATGACGGCAAAACCGAGGGTGATGCCAGTTGCGACCAGCATTTGTGGGCCATTGGATGCTCCATGTATGCCTTCATATGTATATCCCGGCGCCGGCAGCAACTTATGATGAGGCATTGTAGATAATTGAAAGGGCGCATGTAGATCGAATGGCAACAGATGCCGCACTAGAGATCAGACAAGCATGAGGGATTCTATAAATGCGCGACTCGCAGTCCCCTTCGGAGTATTAGCTCTACGCCGCAGGGCGACCAAAATCCCCCGGTAGTGGACTTCCATGTTTCGAAGCAATGAGGCTCACGCATGGAAAGTTGAAGTGGCGGATCAGCTGAGCACCGTTTAATACGATGAAGTTCCTTTGCAAGGATGAAAGAACAAGAAGGAGTATTGAGAGGTCAGCCGTGCATGCGTCGAATACTCATGAGTCGATTGATTGGCAGAGGCCAGGCCTATTTAGCCGAGTTTACCGTTTGCTGCACCACCATCAAACTGACCCATCTGACTGATGGGGGCGGTACAGAATGGATCCAGCCAACCAATACTCACGCTCAAACCCCGCCTGCACCAGACGAGGGGTGAATGAGGACACAAAAGAGGTGAAAGAAGGTGGGTGAGAATGTACTTGCGGGGCGTAGTCCGTAAGAGATAAGACCCAGAGACGTAGCTGATTGGCCGTTGAAATTGTCAGTCGGCTGAGTTTCGACCATTACACACAACTTGAAAGATTTCGCGACGCACAAGTTGCATGAACCCTCATCTCATCGAGTCTGCTGCAGTCCTGTAACAGACCTTGCAATATGCGGCCCACTCTCCGTAGTACGGAGTAAGGCAGGCCGTTGCGTCTGTGTCCTTCAAAGATTACGTGATAGGGGCACGCCATCTGAGGCGAAAAGAGAAATGCGGCTCTGTTGAAAGGTGAACAAGGCAAGGTAATGTAGAGTTCTCGAATAATCTTGGATTGCCAAGCACGCCAAGCTATTCAGTTGGAATTATTATTCTGTCGCCCTAAAATCATCTGAAGTAAATTACAGTACCTACTCGTATGCACAGGGTTTCCGCGCACTCTACGGAATAACCTGGAAAGGTTAGTTACAGATAGTATCGGGTTTAGCGTGCTAAAAAGGGCACTAAGATAATTCGTCATAGTTAGCGTGCGCGGAAACCCACCATGGAGGCTAGGGTACGAATAAAACCGCTTTTTCTACAAAAAGCGTGTTTAAAACCTCTTAGCGGCTTTTTACTACGCTTTTAATTATCTAAGCATACAAGGGCCATTGATTGGAGGATGACCTTGCTGTCGCCACGTCGCTGTCACCTCCAGGCTTCAGCTACAGGCATTTTGACATCCCCCATAGCTCAATGCCGCCGCAACGAGGTGGTAGACCAGTCAATCAGACTGTTGCTAGTAACTATCAGCAGATAATCGTACCAGGAAGACAAAATACCGTGCAATGCCTACACTGTCACCGGCAGATGGCCAAAGAAGCTTCTCGTCAGCAAAGTCATCTGAATCAAAGCAATACATATCAGACGAGAGTCATCAATCAACCTTCATCTCACGCTTCAGCTCAGAAGTATTTGAATAGCATCGACGGCTAGGTGCTCTTAAAGCTTCCTTTACATGATGAAGGGATCAACCGGTCAACCTGCAGGCAAATTTACCCCCTCTATTAATTTGCTACTATAAATATAACCCCTGTGTTTAAAACCTCCATCAAAAAGCATGTTTAAAACATGCTTTGAGCTAGCCTAAAGGAGTTAGTCAAAAAACATGTTTTAAACAGATTCGTACCCTAATGGAGGCACAGCACCTGCAGTAACCCCTTCTTTTTCGCGCATTAGCTGATTGCAGTATCAGCCAATTGCCAAGAGAAAAAGTGGCACGGCGCACATCTAGACCTTGGCAGGATTCTGTGGTCCACACCTCGTTCAAGCTGTGCGTGTTCAACGTACATCCATGATGACTTGCCGCATAGAAGGATGGCAAGGCTGCCGGGAGATTCCTAACCTATCTGCTTTTCTGCTATCCGCCCATCTCGCATGTGCCGTAATCTGTACGGAGTAGGTGGGTGCATCCCTGATATGTACCTGACTGCGACACTCTGCGGTTCAGTACATTCCTGACAGCTGTTAAAGTCAATTTGGCTGCATGCGCAGCTGCCGGCCAGAGAGACCTGCTGATCTGATTTTTTGCTTTTATCTACGAACCTGGAGGACCAACCTAGGGTCTAAGAGGGCAGTCATCAAAAGTTTCTTGAATTTCTAGCGGTAGAGCCGTTACTCTAGTCTCCACTACCTTGTATAGGTAGGAAGCTAGTACCTTTCCACTCAGGGTTTTCACCCCTTTAGGCCCGAATCTATCTGGTCAACCACTGCTTGGTTGCTATACGCATCCCAACCCTTACATGTCTCTTGCACCACATCCGGAATGGACATCGAGGTGATATCGTCCGGACGTTCAAGAATATTCATGTAAAGGCCCTGTAGATGATCATCAGCCCTCACTCCCATTGGTCTACGTCCTGGGGTAGGAACATACCAGCGAAAGATGCCATGCAATATGGCAGTGGAAGGGCCATACTCCTGGGTTGTCCGCATCATACTGAGCTACGATATGTCCCCCTGGCCGCAGCATCTGAATGTCGCGGCGTTGCGGATTGTCCGGATTCGTGATAGATTGGCCATCCCAATAGCCGTCACCCTCGTGTAAAATGTACATGTTGTGGCCGTGAAGGTGCATAGGCTGAGTTGTGAGTCATCGCTGATATCATCTACATAGGAAGGACATGAAGGTAAACCGGTGATGCTTACATGCGAAATGGTAGAGTTATTATTGATTATCAGCCGAACCGTCTTGCTGTCTCCCGGATGTACAACGTTCCACTCTGGCTCGTATGTTTGATTCTTTTCTTGCGCAAGGAGAAGTAGAGGTTTGTTGTAATTTCCTCGGAATGCTTGCTGATTGAGACGCCATTCGAGATGGCCTGTTGCGTTTACCTTTTCATCGACGATGACCTCGAACGTCTTGGCCGGATCAGGGTTGGGAGTGATAGAATAGTACGGAGTGGTGAGGGATAGATCATCATTGTTGCATTTGCCGTTGTCAATGGAGGGCCATGGTTCGGTGGTCGGCTGTGTGGTAGTATCGGCTTTCTGATAGTAAATCTCGGCCAATGCTTGAGGTTGGAGAGGTAGATTGCATATCGTAGAGATGTTGGAGCGCATCCAATAAGCCCCATTCGCATTTCCGTTGGCTTGAACAACCACGTCGGTACGTTGGCCAACCTATGTCTGTTGAGCCAAACAAAACTTACTTGGCGGAAAAAGATTTCTTACCCCTAGGAAGACAGTCTTAGTCGTATACCGCTTGATGGGAACATAGTCATTGGCTATCACAGTCATTTCATGCTGGTCGATAGAGAAGAACTGCTGCCCAGCAGCTCCAGCATTGATCAACCTTATTCTATGCGCCTTTCCTTTCTGGAACGTGAACTTTGCGAGGGGGGCATTGTTCGTGCAGGGCCGTCCGTCATTAACACTGGAACAATTGAAACTCATCTTGCCATTAATAAGGTTGTTGTCCGAGTACTGACGCCATTTGGTTTGATCCGTGCCCTCGACTATATTGGTTAGTGTGACATCAAGGGCATTATAGTGTCTTCGAAAAACCAACCGGCTTCCACGACCTCAAAATAATCCTTATGGAAGTCTGCTACATTGTTAGTGGGCAACTCTGAACTAGACTTATGAATCCTACAGTCAGAGAGTAAGACAGGTCCGAGGTCAATATCATAACCGTAGTTGATCGGTCCGTGAATAATCATGGGTCCCAGGAGCCCTCCTACATACTGTGCTGAATAGTGGGAATGATACCATGAAGTACCGTACAAATCCGCTTTGAAGCGATAGCTTCTACTGTTTAGCGTTTGCTCAAAGCAGGGGAATGCGATGCTCACGTAAAAGTTGTACCTGGAGCCACTGGGCACTGCTGGACACTTGGTGTCCCATCATACCATGGTGTAGCAGTTTGCAGAAGGCCATGCCAATGGAGCGTTGTACCTTCCTCAGGACCAGATATATTGTTTGTCACCTGTACTACAGTTGGAAATAGATTTTAGCCGTCGTGGCAGCTCTGTCTTATCTGTACAGGCTTTCTTGAGATGACTAACCTTCGATGTAGTCCCCCCAATTCGCCTCAACGACCGGGCCTGGGAACTGTGCGTTGACTAGTATCACGTTCTTCAGATAGCCGTCTGGGGCTATCTGAGCCCGGGAGAGTGCGAATTGGTAGTGGCGAGTTATGCCCGTATTAGGAGCTTCCTTGTACGGGTTGGAGTTGTTGGCTGTCTTAGTCCCCCAAGGAAACCCTTCAGGGAGTGGATTGCTTGTAAGAAACTGAGGAAAGGTACTAGCGCCCAAAGTTCCCCATAGCGAGGCGCCATTGGTCTGCTCTTGACTCAAGGCTCGAACTCGGGCGAGAAGGCAAGTGACGAGCAATGGGAAAATAAAACACATTATCGTATGTAGAAGTAGGATCTGAGGGAGCGTATGAGGATTCGGCGCTCTTGCGTAACAAGAAGTGGGAGCTTGTCCTGCTGGCTTTTATCGTCCTGCTGAGCGCAAACCCGCCTCCTCCACGCAGCGCAGCAAGTTCCAGCATTTTAAATCATCCTTAGTGAAACGGCTCATTGGCGGAAGCTACCACCACGCGAGATGGGATTAAGGACTGGACTCTGACCGCGCCCAAACGATGGAAGCCTTTTTCGAGCCTTTCGGCGGTCCTCGCCCTGATTGGGGGCAGCCTGTTGCTCCAACTTCTACTGCCCCGCCCCATCCGTCCATAGAGTATGTTCAGCTCAGCCTGATGGATTTTTGACTTCGCATGACGAAAGAAACTTTGTAGCTCGGCCCCTCAGCCTTCCCTAATGTTCTGAGTTTACTCCACATAGTCGCAAACACTACCTGAAACAATATTCGAATGCCATCAGAAAAAATATCAATAATGGGTGAACAGCCTATAGAAAGGTACTATGGAGTTTACCATTATCGTTGATCAGCACGAGAGAATTAGTCAAACAGATGATGATGGTGATGCTATGGGATTTTCTCAGGAAGAGCGCCAAGAAGAGATCGACGCACCAAATAAAAGAATATCTACCGCGAGGCTAATTACGCGCGAACAATCATCAATTCTAAAGATCTAGATCTTGTGAAAGAATGACGGGGGAAAGAGTGTCGCTGTCCTGCGAGGCTGATTTGTAACAAAGTTTTTCCTTTGCCTGAACTGGGGTTATTTGAAAGCCTCGTGCATGCAAAGCCCCGCTTTGTGCCTCAGACGGACATGAGCAGCTGATGTTTCATATGATTTACCTTGTGTTACCCTCCTTCTCTTTCGGCTGTCTAGCCTTCTGACTCTCTCTCTCGTTTTCTCAAAGCCACAATTTTTTTAGTCCAACTCAAAGTATTCTAGTAAACAATCCAGAAGACTGTTCTACGTCAAACTGCAAAATGGTGGAACAAGCATTCGATGTCAACATGTTCACCTCGCCATTCCAGCTCACCAAGAGCATGCACCGTGATCTCTACCCAGCCATCGAGCCTACTAATCCAGCTTTGTCCGCCAAAGGAAAGGTCATCATCATCACTGGTGCCGGTGGAGGTATAGGAGCAGTCAGTTCCCAACCCCTCACAAACAACTAAGTCCATCAAAGCTCACGCTATTATATCAGGCAATCGCAAAGGCATGGGCTCAAGCGGGTGCTGCCGGGATCGTCCTCGTTGGACGCAAGGCCGAAACTCTCGATCTCACCGTCGACAACATCACCAAGATCTCCAAATCTATTCCCATTATTGCCGAGCCTACAGATGTCTCAGACGAGTCTAGCGTCAAGTCTCTCTTTGCCAAGGTCAAGGCCAAGTTTAACAAAGCTCATGTCTTGGTCAACTCTGCTGGAAGCATGGGCGGTGGTATGGTTGGAGACGTTCCGTTGGCATCCTGGTGGGCGGACTTTGTAAGTAATTTCCTAACACACCTAGCACAAGATACTTGCAGCTGACCGATCATCTATCGATAGGAGACCAACGTCAAAGGCACGTTTCTCCCAGTCCAGTCTTTCATCCAGAGCTTCGGTGGAGAAGGAACCATTATCAATCTAGTCAGCACTGGCGTTGCTCTAGCCGTTCCTGGTATCAGCTCCTACGCTTCTAGTAAGCTCGCCGTGATTAAGCTAGGCCAGGCCTTGAGCCTTGGTACGTACAACCCTCTTTTCTCATTTCAATACCGCATGCTTACAGAACCCAGAATATCCCAACCTTCGCGTCTTCTCCCTTCATCCCGGCATTGTCGACGCCGCTGATCGAGGCATGGTCGTTGACGCCTTCACCCCCTTTGCGAAGGATACGCAGGCTCTCACAGGCGGCGTGTCGCTCTGGCTGGACACACCAAAAGCCGACTGCCTCAAAGGGGGGTTTACAAGCGTCAACTGGGACGTCGACGAGATGTATGCCCACGCATCGGAAATCAGCGGAGGCAAATTGACAGAGTTGGGATTCCTCAATGCGAAGTTAAGTCCGGAAGGACATCCTTGGGGCTCAAAGTAGACTGAGCTCCTACGCGGAAGTCAGTCTTGTGCTACGAGATCTATCGAATAGAGCCATGACCGCGGTGGATACCCCTGTACTTCAGATAGGAGAATAACCCAGACGAGCAATTATAATGCTCTCGATGTTACTTTATTGTTTCCCCTGAGAATGAATCCATACTTATTCCCGCCTGACTTTTGAGCTGGCTCTCTCTACCCAAAAGAGCCCACCAAACTTGTCGAGAAGTAAATTGTACTTCTTTTATACGTAGAAAATCACAGACGTTCGAATCTTTGTCTTCCGCCTTTGAATGGCAGCTAAGTTGGTATTTTTGAGTCATAATATCATCGACTGCAGGATCGTAGTTGTCGACAACCCATCCCGTAGACTTTGATACCCGCTTTCCTGGTTGGAGGGAGAGGAGAGAGAATCTCCTCTCCACGAGATGCAGATATGTTCGTAGTTCAGAAAACCCTTCTGATCCGTCAGAAAATGAAGCTTTATATAGGCCGTGCATACACAATGACATAGTATCGTCGTCAATCTTCATCGCCAACGAATAACGTCAGTCATCCAAAAATCCCTTGTCGTAACCTCGCAGCTCATCTAAACCGTCAACAGATCCGCTCTACCGGTCAAAATCCTCTGAGTCTCCGTCTCCTCCATCCATGTCTTCCGTCTCAGCACGCCGAATTTCTTCTCCAACCATTCTCGACTGGTATGGACCTCCTTCGTTCCCACCACCTCATTACAAAACCCGGGCAAAGCTTCCATCCTGACATCATTTTCCGCGCGTTGCAGATACGCAAAACTGTACCGCTCCTCCATCGCCCGGCCGGGACGTGGACTGACGCGGTGGAGGCAGGAATGCAATAATCCTCCTGTAAGCATCGTGAGACCTGGGCACGCAGGTCTCCAGTATCAGCGTTCTTGCTCTGGCTACCATAGCAATTCAGAGTTCGGTACGAGAGACGAAGAACTGGGAGCGGTATAGTAAGAAAAGCAGGGCGCTGGAGTGACATACCGTCTCCGATGTTGACAACAGTACAGCCCCGCTTAGGGACTACAAACGCCCATTCTGTGCTATGGGGATGCAACACCTGCAGTCCGGGTGTCTTCGTGAAGAGTAGCGTTAAAGAGCCGAGGTCCGTGTGAGGGGTCTGGGGGACGCCGGTGTTGGAAACGGGCTGAGCGATATAGTGAAGAAGGCGGAGTATGTCCGGGGAGGAGGCGTCAATGCGGTGGAGATCGGTGAGGGAGGCGTTTGGTGGTAATTTCAGCGAGGAAGATAGGGACGAGAGAATGAGAGCAAGGATCTGGTGGGTCTGAGTGAAGAAGGTGGTGATAGACGGAAGACGGTATGTCAATAAGGAAGGACGGGCGAAGGAGAAGTCAAGATGGGCTTTGCCTGGGATCTGGAGGTGTTGGATGAGTGGTATCAGAAATGGCATACTTAAGGAAAGGAAGTTACAGTACATGAAAATAGAAAGGTGAAATACAGTATAACTTTCAAAGCCGTCACGCTTGCCATTGAGACCTGACAGTGTTACTTCTTTGAAGATGCAAGGTATGAAATTGCTTACCACCAAAATTACGGCCAACTGGCTTATATCTGAAAATGGTCTGTCAGCAATATCACTGTAGCCGGCTTGTGCGGAGGCTGATTACCCATTCAGCTTCAATGCATCGAGCTCATCGACATCATACTTCATCTTCTCTTCTTCGCTCAAGCTGAACAAGTCCTTTGAAAGAGCAAAAACATCATCGACTGTGTCAATCACTGCCATAGAACGCCGATCTTGAAAATCGAGATAGAAGATACCATCTTCTTTGGCAGCTTTGAAAAGCTTGGCTGCTTCCTCCTCGTCTCCCTCGTGGAGGCGTCCAACGTCGATGGTCAGGAGCTGTGCTACGGGCCCGAGCTCGATATTACTATCAGGCGGATGAGACGTAGTTCCCTGGGTTGAGTGCTTGCTTAGAGGCATGATGTGAGGGGTGGGAAGATGTGCCATAGTGGTTCTCAAGGTACGACAAAATCGACAATCAATTCGACCGTTGAATCTGAAGTAGGGCCATGAACAAAGCCTTTCTCAGGCGCGGACCGAGGTCCAGGCAGCAGCATCCTCTACTCTAGCCAAGCTAGTGACATCACTGTGCCTTATCGTACCTTATGTACCTGATGTATCTCGGACTTCTCGACCACAGAACGCCCTCTTTTACCCATTTATTTGATCGCTTGATTATGGTATCCCTACTTTCTATATGATCTTTGATGGGAAACCTATAACAGGCTTGACCTCCCATCCTTGCTGTTCGCTTTTCGCGCATGAGTTCGACCATGGAGCGTCCTACTTGTCACGTCCTTGTTATCGGGGCAGGACTCTGTGGTCTCGGGGCAGCCATCTCGATCGCCTTGGAGGGTCACCAAGTTTCAGTCTTTGAAAGTGCACCTCAGCTCCATCAAGCTGGAGCCGGGATCCAAATCACGCCAAACGGGGTTCGAATTCTCCGAAGATGGGGCGTCACCGAAGAACTCACGTCAAAAGCAGCGACCCCGGAAACCCTTTCTATTATTCGATATGATGGACGGAAAGTCTTGGCTTATAGAGGTAATTACCGTGAAGAGATCGAGACTAGGTACGGAGAGCCAATATGGTGTCTTCATCGCATTGATCTGCAAAAGGCACTAGCAACAAGAGCAGAAAAACTCGGAGTTCGCTTGTTTTTCGATTCTCGCGTTTGTGATGTGGACTTTGAGAGACCAGCAGTCATTTGTAAGAACGGCCATACACGGGAGGGTGATTTAATCATTGCAGCCGATGGACTCTGGTCCTCTACGCGAATTTCTTTTCTCGGAAAGCCTTTGCGTCCTCAGCCGACGGGCGATCTCGCCTACAGGATTGTCCTAACAGCCGATCAAGTGAAGCAAGATGCAGAGCTTCGGGAAATCATTACTCGACCTGGAATCCGTATTTGGTTGGGCCCGGGAGCTCATGCCGTAGCTTACAGTCTTCTCGGTGGCCAAATGTTGAACATCGTACTTTTGGTTCCTGACGACTTACCGCAGGACACAGCCAAAGCCGAGGGAGATCTTGGAGAGATGACGAAGCTTTTCGAAGGGTGGGATCCTCTACTCACAAAGTTTCTCTCAAATGTTAAGAAAGTCGACAAGTGGCGACTGATGTATCTTCAACTTGACGAGCCGTGGAGTTCCAAGCAAGGGACTTTCGTCATGGCAGGGGACTCTTGCCATCCAATCCTTCCTTACATGGCTCAAGGAGCTAATTCGTGAGTATTGACTGAGGCTGTCCTTTCTTGAACTTTATGTGGTTTGTGGCGCTTTACATGTACATTGCGGGAATGAGATTGCTTATTCCAGGACTCTTTCACTTAGAGCCCTTGAAGACGGTGCTACTCTCGGAACCCTGCTGGGTAAGATCGATTCCAAGTCACAGATCCCCGCAGTAATAGAATTATACGAGAAAATCAGAAAGGAAAGAATTTTCAAGATTCGAGAGGAGACTTTTCGACAGCAGGAAGAATTCCATCTACATGATGGAGAATTGCAAGAGTCTCGCGACAAGCACTTGGCGATATCGTTTGACCATGAAGATGAGGCCAACCTTTGGTGAGCAGCCAATCAACTCTCGGGTATCTAATTCAGGACTGATTGAACCTGACCGAAAGGACGCACCCGAAGATTCAGCCTTGGCTGTTTAGATACAATGCATATGCGGAGGCTAGCAAAGCGTGGAATCATAGATTCTCGACCAATGGTCTGGTAGAAAAAGACAATTAGATTCCTTCATAGCTCCGAGCCGCTCTGGGCGCCCAGACCTGTAGACTAGAGCGCATGTGCCAGCTCTAGTGTAGGTAGGGGCGCACGCTCTGGTAGTATTGCGACTCACGAGTCACGGGTCGCCTTATCGCACTATAATTGCTATTTTATTTTTGACATCGACATGGGTTGCGTCTGTTAAATGGTTGCCGGGACATGGACTCGAGGAGGCAAATATGCTATGGGGGGTGGACCCCGGGTGAGGTGATGGAAAGCAGCAGGGCTTATTCTATTTTCGATGGACGAATACCTACTGATGTGGCCAAATAATATATGGTGGATGAGTATTGAGTAAGCTGTCGTCGCCATGTCACCATGTAAGCTTCCGCCGCTTGTGGCTGACCGTTTTAAAAAGATTAGCACAATTTTAGCTTCCCGTTAATAGAATACTTCCGTACGCTTTAAGGTACATAGGTAGGTAAGGATAAACACCTTTTGGTGATAAGGCGAAAAGCACTAACTGTAAGTTACGCATCGCTAATTTGTCACACTTTCGATGGCGTTACTCCAGTGTCCAAACTCTGTTCGATTGACTCACCATACCTCAAAATGCCCACCGATAGCGCAAGTGTATTGGAACTCGCCCGAGCAATAGGCAAAGTCGTAAACAAGTTGACGAATGCGGGCTCTGTATTGAGTAACTCTGATCGTCAAGCTCTCGTCATAAATGCCGAGAGACTTGCAATCGCAGCCAGAGAGCCAGAGGAGAACTTGTATTTTCAAGCCACTCATGTATGATTATTGTATGGATGGAAAAAGCAAGAAATAACTGTTGGAAATGTGCACTGACTGCTTTCATCATTCAGACCGCTCAAAATGCTGCCATCAGGACCGCTCTCAATATGGGCATTTTCGATAAGATACCTTTCTCTGGTGGCGGCATCAGTGTGACAGACCTCTCCGCATTACTCAAGGTTGACGAGCGTCTTCTCAGTGAGTCAAAGGCACCTCTAAGAGTGGAAAACTCGACCGTTCATCGCTGATAAGAGGCCCAATCTGTTTAGTTCGAGTCATGCGAGCTTGCACGAGCACTCATCTCTTCCAAGAGACCTCCCCCTCACATTACACGCAAAATGCCTTTTCCGCCATTTTCGTCATCCCCGCAAACCGCGACATGTTCAAGCAAATGTACGACTTCCTTGGCCAGGGAGTGTACGCCATGCCGCGTTTCCTTGAGTCCACCAAGTATCAAAACCCAACCGACTACAACAACAGTCCTTTCCAATTTGGTCACCATACCAGTCTCGGTTTCTGGGAATACTTGAAAGAGGATCCCGAACGTGCGAAAATGTTCAATAGCGGTATGCAATCATTGGCAACAGTTGGCGATGCGACAAGAAGCGCATGGCCCTATCCCTTTGATGAGGAGCTTGGGAAAGAAGATATAAGGGAATCGGATGTAGCAATTGTGGATGTGGGTGGGGGAAGAGGCCAGGCGCTGGAGGCGATCAAGGCGGCCTTTCCAGGGTTGATGGGGAGGATGGTGCTGCAAGATGTGCACGACGTGATTGACGATGCAAAAGCTCGTGGGCTGCCCAGCTTCATTGAGCCCATGGCTGCCTCGTTCTTCGAGCGTCAGCCAGTTAAAGGTAAGCACACTCGAGCTTCTGGCATTGGTGTCGATTTCGTGACTCTTCTTCTTCTCCCTCATGAGAAAGGAGGAGGTTGACTGACTGGGGGCAATCTTCGGGTATTCTAAGGGGCCCTAGTCTACCACTTCCGCCGCATCTTCCATGACTGGTCCGACGACGTCTCCCTTGCAATTCTTCGTAATACGGTTCAAGCTATGAGTTCCTGCTCGCGCATCCTGATCACAGACACTGTGATACCGGAAATAGGTGCATCGCGAGATGTGGCATTGCAGGATATTAATATGATGTGCTTTGGAGGTATGGAACGGACGCAGCTTCAATGGGAGGGTTTGCTCGGGAGGGCCGGTTTGAGCATCAAAAGGTTTTGGGTTAGTGATGGAAATCTGCAGAATGTAATTGAGGCAATACCGCAAATTTGAGATTGGAAAAGACTAGCACATCCCGATTTCCTACAGGTGGGATTTTATTAACGCGCATGGATGAAGGAGAAATCACTTCGTAATTTCGCAACAAGTTTTCTTATCGAGAAGCCTCTGCTAATGCCTCTTCGCTTCCATAAGATCCATACGCACATGTAACATACACGATCAATATATTGGGTCAGATGCAGTATAATCGCAATCCCTACTTGCAATGATCCTCTGGCAGAGCTTCGATGAATCGTCTATCGTGAGGGGCGATGAACGTTGAGGTGTCTTGAACGAGGCAGATTCCTTCGATCTCGAGTGAGGCCCGAGGGCCATGGTAAGATCAAGGCCTATCAAAAGGTGCAAAACTGGATGCATGGACTACGCCATGCCCTCTCCCCCGACTGTTGCGTATAAAGCCTTGTCTGCTGCCCTCGTACTTTCTGCTCCTTTCTCCTACCTTTCTACCTCGTCTCTACTGTTTTGCCACTCGTCTCGCAGTACGCCTTCAGCGCGCCTTCTTGGCTTCTTGCAAGACATACCTCTACGATACCTGGGCATCTCTCCTTATCTATCTCTTCTTTTCCCCCTCTGTATGGTATCGTACCTTAGCTGCCTGTACTGTATTATAGGCGTATGCACTTGCTCGTACATACTCCGTACACGGACTTATTCCGCCGTCCAAAGAATATCTTTGACAATCATCATCGATGGCGATGCTTCTTGCAAAAACCTCTTCCAACACTTTACTTCAGAAGAAAGGACGGCACAAGGTTACAGTATCGTGAGTATATAAAACACCCACGCTTGCTAACGGCCCCGTGTTTCAACCCTAATTTTGCAGCATATTCGAATACCCAGATTATCTCAATCCCCCGCCTATCGGGTTCCTATTTCCATTTCCCCAATCATACCTTGTATCTATCGATCCTGTTTCCTCAGTTTGAAATACCCCGGCTGTAGCTTCTCAAAGACCCTTTCGGGGTCGTACTTTCGCTGAACAGCGAGCAACTTCTCTCTGTTCTTGGGTCCGTAGCCACCGAAAACGTCTTGGGAGATGTACGCGTAATTTTGGTAGATGTAGCGGTGGTGGAGGTTGCGAGACTGGAGCATAACGTCCTTGAATCAGTATCTTCTAACTATTGGTGTGGAAAGGATGTACGAAACCACTCCACCTTTCCTAGGGCGACCGCTTTCTCCATTATCTCTTTGGCAATGCTAATAACGGTATCATCATCCTTGATATCGCCCCACTGAAGGTCGATGTTCATAACTACCCGCCGAAAGCTTGTCAGTATGTGGCAAATGCCTAGGGCTGGGGCGAGCAAAGAACAACGAACGCGAAGGCCCCTTACGAGTGAGAGGAGCATCATGCGGTGAAATTCCGAGAGCATTTCCACCATTCCTGGAGAAGTGAGAGGTTATAGGTGCCGAGATAGGTTGAAAGACAAGTGCAGGCAAGGACCCTTGAATGTTCAAGATTGGCTGTATAGAGTTGTACCAAATACCCAAGATATCCACCTGTAATTGGACGTTGTTTTTGAATGTTGCCGTCATGAAGATTTGCCTGTGAGTTTTTCATGAGCCACCCGTTTACAGGCTGGTAATTCTACGAACAGCTACTAACCGAAATCCGTTTGGCTGGCTGTTTTTGATCTCCGTGGTCAGGTTACTCAGGGTCGTGATCCTCGTGGTATCAGAACTATTCGTGAGCGAGGTGAAGTTTTCAAAGATTTGCGGCTTTGCGATTGGGTCTTTGTACGTATACTCGGCGGAGAAAAAGCATCCCAGACCTTTGACACAGGCAGTAGATAGGATGAGAGCTGCTTTGGGATCTCGGTCGTGGTTCATGTTGAACATGTAAAAGGCATTGTACAAGGAAATGTTCTCAGCGAGTGGGTAGACCGTCATGCCGCCCCACATCAAGCCGTGTTCGAAGGTATCCAGATCAAACCTGATGACTCTTAGATTCAAACCCTGGTGAAAGGAGCTCGCAGCCAAACCTGGTCACAATCCCGAAATTGTTCCCTCCGCCCCGCAAAGCAAAATACAAGTCTTCCCGGGAAGATGAGTTGACATTGACTATCTCTCCATCGGCAAGAACGACCTAAGACGTGCTCAGACGTGGCCAACTGAGCAAGGGACGTGATTGGGAGTAAGGGTATAGGAAACCTCATATTGATTAACATTGTCGCACGCCCATCCGTAGAGGCCAGCAAAGAAGCTTATACCACCTATCTAAGTATTAGCCTAGAGGACTACTAGATTCATGGTCAGTTAGCAACCTCCGAGAGTCAATCCGCCTACACCGATATCCCCATTTCTTCCCCCGGTGACGGCAAGGCCAAGTGTTTCAAGTCTCGAATATACATCTGACCAGTGATTGCCACTGCCGAGTCGGGTCGTCTTTCTATCAAATGACACTTCAATTGTACTCAATTTCTCCAGATCAATTGTAATACCGCCCTGGCTATTTGAAGCACCGATAAAACACGCATGCCCACCGCTTTTAACTGCAAAAGGGCATTTCGACAAACGTATTTCTTTCACAGCAGCCGAAACCTCGTTGGCACTGACAGGAGTGAACCGACATGCTGGCTGGGTTTCTGATTGCTGCTGAGACCAGTATACTTGCTCCTGTACGCATGCAGTAGTGTTGGGTAGGCTCACAGCACCAGGAAACGCATTGGAAAGCTTGCTGCACTACTATCACGGTCAGAGAACATTGAGTCGAAGCAGAAGGGACCTTTAGACTTACGCAAGCACCGCAGCCTGTGGTATCAGGGCTTTCATTTTCCGACAAAGCACATTGGATGTTCAAACTCTGCACAAGCAGACGGAAGATTGCAAGCCTGAGGAACAGTGTCAAACACATTGTTTCAGCAGAGAAAAAGCACGAGTTGACAATTAAACAACTGTTGTTCTTTGGGTTGCGGAAAAATAGATACACCGAACGTTAAAGTCGATCACCAATGTCTCCAACTAAAGTCTGTCAAGAAGAACGAGCTGAACGACCTGGAGTCACAAAACTTGTGCGTTGTCAGACTTCAGCCACATAAGGTAAGCTAGAAGCACGGACACTACTGCAGGCCATGCATACTCCAGATCTGATGGGCTGAGGCGGCAAACAGACGGTTGGAGATAGCCGTTGTGTTTTTTAGGAGTGCCAGCCGTCAGACTCTGGTGATAAGGTATGCAAGAACGCACTCCCAGTCATGGTTCTAGCACCGATATAACTACAAAATATAGTAGTAAAATGGAAGCAGCACCTGTCACTTCTGGGTGAATTCTTACCCCGCAGCTCGACCGCGCCTTTCTGGCGTTCGTCTGGCGTTCGTCTGGCGTTTATATGGCGTTTCTTACTGTTCAACACCATGTCTCGCCACTGACTTGAAAGAAAAGAATTTGATGATCGCCTTTTTCGAGGCGGTAATAGCACAAACCCGACGCCATTGCCATTCCTTCCAAGTGTGCAGTCACCTTTCAGGCTAAGCGGTGGGCCTCCACAGCCTCCTCTAGAGTTGAGATCTCGGCATCTTCACCTGCTCTTGTGCCTCGACTTTCCGGTAATGTATCATTCATTTTGGCCCTCAGCGTCTTAGCAAACCCAGGGTCTTCCTCCACTCTATTCTTCTTATCCTCCTCGGAAAGAGACTGAAGCTTTCGCAGATTGACAATTGACGTCGGATTGGTTGCGTTGATAAAAGCTTCCCTTCTCGACTTGGCTCAAGCCATAGTGAGAGGCCCAGGCTCTCCTCTTTTGAGGTCTCGCATGACGACATCCCATACGCGATAGCATTCAAGACACCGGTGATGAGACCGAGGCCGCCAATTGGGTTATCTGAATGCAAAGCGTCGCCTCCAAGAAGTACCCTTCCTTTCCTGGCCTGACTAGCACGTCGCTGATGCAGCACGTATGGCTCCGCATCACAACCTTTAAGCCCTTTGATCCTTCAAGAAACAGCACTACTCTTTCCTATGCTCGGGCTATCATTGCGTCACGGGATCCAGGCAGATCGAGCGGTACGGGGTGTGTGACACGCCACTGCGGTATCCCATCACAATCTTCGCCAGTATATGCAATTACAGCCCAGTCTTCTGGATGGACGATGCAATTCACTGGGTGATATCCCATCCTTTTGAGAAAAGTCATACAAGACATCTGCCCCGATCATTTTCAAATCCGGCCACGTACAGCCGTCAAAGGGAATACACATGATCCGCCTTACGGAGCTGTTGCTCCCGTCGGCTCCGAGCACATATTCAGCGTGGAACAGAAGGTCTCCATCCTTTTCCTTGCCTTGATGGACCATGACTTTAACCTTGTCGCAGCTTGGTAGGTCCTCGATCCCTACACATCTTAACCCAAACCTAACATCGACACTAGGATACTTCTTCAGATCGGCAAGAACCAAATCAGCCATCCTTTCCTGACAAATCACCAATAGACCACCAAATTCCCGTGGCGTTATGGCCAGTAAGTGGCAGGTGCGCCAGCCGTCTTCCATCCCTGTCTCGCCGAGCTGCGCCTTCATTGCTCAGGTACGCATGCGACTGCACAAGCTCAAAGGTACCGAGCGAGCGGAGAGCGGGGATAACCACCGGCATATACACCAGAGCCTCTCGAGGACACGAGTATCAATACCCGCCTGTCCCAACGGTAGAGCCGTCAGTAGCCCAACCGCACCTGCACCGACCACGATCACTGAGTGGTTTTACTGTTGGGAGACATGTCAGACAAGGTGGACATACCGGATAGTGCGCTTAGCAAGTGTCAAAGACTACATCTTACCTGGTCCATGCGAATACTTCCTAGCACAGAAGAAGAGAAGTATCTGATTCTGACTATAAGTTTGTCAGCAGAGGTGGACATCTGTCAGCGTACGTGAGACTCAGAAGTAGGTTCTTTCCGGCAAGAGAACCCGTATGTACCTCTGGCCTCGTATAAGGTATACAGACACTGGCATTGTGCAAAACAAAGGGTTGCTCAGGACCACAAAAAACAAAGGGTTGAGACATGGAATACCAATAAAGTCATTGTCGTGAACAAAGACCGCGCAAGGGCCCCTTAAACCGGGTATCGGCTGAGCCCTGATATCTACTATGCCATGTCATCAACAGAATTTTCCAGTACCCACCGCTCAAAGAGCCACCCCTATTATCGAAAGAACTGTACCCAACAGAATTATACGCTTGCTCCACCTTTTGACTTAGCACTAGTCTGGAACTATGTGCGTAATCACCGAACATATTTTCAGCCGGTGCATGCACGTATATAAAACCGAAATACTCATCCGATGCCCTGACTATCGGTGGTGGGGCTGCAATAGCGAAGAAGAAGAGATCCGTATTTCGATGCCCGATCGCCTATGCTGCCAACGGTGTGTGAGCACTTGGGCAGCCCAAGTTCGCAGGGAATACGTGATCCGAGAAAAAAAAATTATCGAAGACGCGGAGACCAAACATTGGTCAAAAGAGACTCTGAGCAATGCACGAAGGAAGCTCAACCGTGCACAACGAGCAGAGATTCGAAGCCTAAGGGATATGGGTGACAGTAGAGTTGCCTTAGCTGAGCCTGACAGATATGCCAATATCGAAGGCCCAACCGGCGCAGAGATCAGGTCCTAGAAGCCCTGACAGATGAGGTCAAAGTGGATATCGCGAGGTAAGTAACCTCCCGCCCAACGACGAGACTGACCTATACAGAAAAAGCCGATCATCGATCCGAATAGAGCTTAGACCGGAGTCAATGGGGTTTCTATATAATGCCATTTGTTTGAATCTGTAGCCGCCTTCAGCTTCGAAGCGTAGATAATACAGTACGAGTATAACAAACCATAGAAATGAGACTTGAGATTCTTACCTACTGTAGGATTCTATGAATATAACATGCACCAAGCTCAGCCAACACCCTTGCAAGCTTTAGAACCAATGTTTTCAACAGATTAGAGCTAAGCGGCCATACGCTTAGGTTACCCTTAGTTCCTTCACACGTTCACGTACCTCAAGGCACACATTGCACGTGTTATATTCTTCTACCCGTTCAAGATCTACCCTCCATCTTCCACCCAAACCCCAACTATTAGCCCTTGGCCCAGACGCAAGCACACAATACATGATACGCACCGCTCAGACATCAACCTACGAGACTAACAGAAGTAATATTTAACCGCAACCAATACTTTCATCTTACCTGCTGATCGCGTAAAACAGAAACCACCTTATTCAGCAAGATGCCTGAAGATATCTTGGGCCAGAACAGCCTCTCACGATCTCAACGAGCAAAGATAGAGAGCAGACGTCGGGCTAGAAAGGCGACAAGAAAGGCGGTAAGAGAGGCGGCAAAAGAGGAGAGGAAGCTCGAGAGAGCAGAAGAAAAGAAGAATTTGCGATGGATGAACATGCTGGAAACCCGCTTTCAGATGAATGAAGAGGAATACGTGAGTATGGTGATTAGAAAGCGAGTGTTCGAGTACTAA
>JAABUS010003415.1_pt1 | contig 25892 bp, 12 predicted proteins | sample 5560161 | NCBI WGS metagenome assembly JAABUS01 (sample SAMN10711885, study PRJNA513376) | rock metagenome | isolation source: Antarctica rocks | place: Antarctica: Victoria Land, Trio Nunatak nord | collected 2016-01-04
CTGATCGCCTGTATCAACTTTATGAACCTGGCTACCGCACGAAGCGAAAAACGGGCACAGGAAGTTGGTATTCGGAAAGTGTTGGGTGCCTTAAAACACAGCTTAATTACCCAATTTATTGCCGAAGCTTTGTTGATGGCTTTGCTGGCTGCAATAGTTGCTGTCGTGATTATAGCGTTGCTGTTGCCGGCCTTTAATATGCTGGTGCAAAAACAGCTTCCGTTAGGTTTTAACCAACCCGCACATCTTGCTGCATTATTGTTAATTACGTTGGTTTGCGGATTGGTAGCGGGCAGTTATCCTTCTTTATATTTATCATCTTTCAATCCGGTAGCTGTTTTAAAAGGCGTTAAGCTGAAAGACGGCAGTGCTTCTTTTATCCGTAAAAGTTTGGTGGTTTTGCAATTCACTATTTCTATCGTACTTATCATCAGCACCATTATTATTTACCAGCAAATACAACATGTAAAAAGCAGGCAATTAGGGTTCAATAAAAACAATCTGATCGAAGCAGATGCGCAAGGCGACGCGGCTAAATATTATTATGCACTTAAACAGGATTTATTGAAAACCGGGATGGTAGAAAATGTTGCTTTGTCTGATCATAGCACCCTTCGTGGCGGCAACAATACAGGCAGTTTTACCTGGCAGGGCAAGGCACCAGGTGTGGAAATACTGGTTTCTAACCGAAATGTTACGCCGGAATTTATCAGCACTTCTCGATTAAAACTTTTATCAGGCAGGGATTTTATATCCACAGACTCTGTTTCTTCAAAAAAACAAAATGTGATCATCACCCAATCATTTGAAAAATTAATGGGTAAAAACAGTGCTTTGGGTAAAACAATATGGAGTGCCGGTGATACCAGCGGAACAAAACTAACTGTTGTGGGCGTGGTGAACGATTACGTTTACGGCAACATGTACGGCAAGCCAGACCCGGTTTTGTTTTCTGCAACTTCGCCGGAACATGCCAATAAAATGTATCTGCGCATTAAACCGCAAAGCAACTTAGAACAAGCTTTGGCCAGGATTGAAGTGGCGATGAAAAAGAATAATCCTGCTTATCCGTTCAACTACAAATTTGTGGATGACCAGTTTAACCAGATGTTCATCAGCGAAACACTAATCAGCAAATTATCCCGCGTATTTGCAGCGTTGGCCATTCTGATTTCTTGCTTAGGTTTGTTTGGATTGTCCGCTTATACTGCCGAAAGAAGGACAAAAGAAATTGGGATCAGAAAGGTTTTGGGTGCAAGTGTATCAGGCATCGCCGGTTTGTTATCTATAGATTTCTTAAAACTGGTTGGTTTGTCTTGCCTGATATCCTTCCCCTTAGCCTGGTGGATGATGCACAACTGGCTGCAAGGTTACCAATACCGGATAGAGATCAACTGGTGGATATTTTTAATTGCGGCTACTGTTGCCCTATTGATTGCTTTGGCAACCATCAGTTTTCAGGCGGTAAAAGCAGCATTGGCCAACCCGGTAAAGAGTTTGAGATCAGAGTAAAAGCCTCACCCAACCCTCTCCACAGGAGAGGGCTTTTGCAGGGTGGATAGGAAAGGTCTGCATTTGAGTTCCTCCCCTTTGGGGGGGTTAGGTGGGGCATTTAGAACCCCATTCACCGTTCATTTCCGCACAGGTTTTGTAACGAAAACGAACAAACAAGTAATCCCTGTTTATACAAAATCTTCAAAATCAATTACTTAAAACTTTGGTACTACTCATGTAGCACAATAAACGCAGTAGGTTGCTGTCGTTCTTTATTTAAGTTAGATGTTAAATAAAACCAAAAACCCTCTCCTCCGGGAGAGGGATATGGTTATTTGTACTAATCCGGAAATTTAAAACCAAACTATATGAAAACCTTCAAAACTCCAATTTTGCTTTTCCTGCTGGGCCAGGGATTAATTGCTTCGGCACAAAACTACAATCAAACACCTTATCTCAGTAAATCATTCGCCAACGCCGACATTAAAAATGTAAATGTTAAAACTTCCGGCGGCAGCATTGCCATCACCGGGGGCAACGCGGCGGATGCGCATGTGGAAGTATTTGTGAACCCGAACAATGGCAACGGCGAAACCATCTCCAAAGAAGAAATTGCCGAGCGAATGAAGGATTATGACCTGGATGTTTCGTTGAGCGGAACAGAACTTGAAGTATCGGCAAAAGCTAAAACCGGTAACTTTAACTGGAGGAAATCGTTGAGCATTTCCTTTAAAATTTATGTGCCAAAAACAGTATCGTCCAACCTGACTACTGCCGGAGGAAGCATTACACTTGCTAATTTAAGCGGCGGGCAAAACTTTACCACCAGTGGCGGCAGTTTAAATTTAGATCAGCTATCCGGAAATATCAAAGGCCGCACTTCCGGCGGCTCGATCACGGTTTCCAATTCCAAAAACAACATCGACCTGACAACCAGCGGCGGTTCTATCCGTGCAGAAAATTGCGATGGCATGATCAGCCTGAAAACTTCCGGCGGTTCGCTGGATTTGAACAATCTCAGCGGAAAAATCTATGCCAAAACCAGTGGCGGCAGTGTTCATGGCAGCCAGGTTTCGGGCGAGTTGGTTACCGGGACTTCCGGCGGCAGCATCGACTTAAAAAACATGTCCTGCAGTCTGGAAACTTCTACCAGCGCGGGCAGTATCCATGTGGAGATGGCGCAATTGGGCAAATATGTAAAAATAAACGGCAGCGTGGGCCATGTGGATCTGCAGTTGCCAACCGGAAAAGGCTTGGATCTGGACTTGCATGGCAACCGCATCACGACCAATGTTTCCGATAATTTTAATGGCGAAAAAGACAACAGCCGCATGGTTGGACAATTAAACGGCGGCGGCATCCCGGTTACGGTGAGCACAAGCATCGGCGGGATTAATGTAAGATTTTGAGCTTTTAGCCGTCAGCTTTCAGCAATCGGCTGAATTGCAATGCAGACCACCTTGCAATAGCTGACGGCTGAAAGCTAAAAGCTCATAGCTGACAGCTAAAAACTATCAATAAAATCAACCGCATTTAAAATGGGAACGTTACGAAACGGATGCAAGGCAAGCAGGTCTTTATCGCCGGTAATGATACAGGAAGCATTTGCAGCAATGGCCAGTTCAAGAAATTTATTGTCTTTGGGGTCGCGGCAATCCGTGATAATCAAATCTGGTGTAAATAGCTTGGAATTAGCTTCCAATTTATGTAATATAGACCAACGCTCTTCATCACCTGAAAAATATCTGTCAAATTTTTTACGGAACAGTACCTCGGTAAATTCCTCCAAAGTGCTTCGCAAAACAGCAATTGTCCCTAAGGCAATAGCTATATCTATTGCCTTGCTATTTGTAGAGTTTTTAATAAGTGCTGAGCTGATTAATGTGTTTGTATCAAAAACAAAAAAATCAATTTTCATCTTTCAAGATGTCGTTCAATATCTCTTCTGTCAGGCCACGTTCCTCCATTGTATTCCTTATTTCATCAAGAAATTGCTTGAATTCACTTTTAGAATCAGTCAGCTCTTTCGTCAGCCTGATATTTATTTCCTGAGATACTTTATTCTTTGTTTGTTGCGAAGACAACCGCCACTTTTTTGCCGTAGCATCCTCAACCTCAATTACTATCCGTTCCATAATTTTATGCTAAAAAGTACAAGTCAAATTTACAAAAATTTAATATTTTAAAATGCCATTATCTATTTGAAAACCCTAATGCTTCTTTTACCGCTAAAAAATAAGTGTATGTATCGCATCTTTTAAAGATATGAATAACAGGTTTGATGTTTTTATGGGGGTAAAAGAAGCATCATCTAATTGACAATTTTAAAACATTATTAAACGCTGAAAGCTAATTGCCGACAGCTAAAAGCTAATTAACCATGTTCAAAAACTACATCAAAATCGCGTGGCGGAATTTGATCCGCAACAAAGCTTTTTCTTTGATTAATATTGTTGGACTTGCTATCGGCATGGCCGGTGCAATATTGATTTTTGAATGGGTGCAAAACGAACTGAGCTTTGACCAGTTTCATGCCAACAAAGACACTTTGTACAAAGTGTGGAACCGAAATACACCTAAAGGACCGGTTTATACTTGGGACATTTCTTCTGGCGCCGTCGGGCCAGCGTTAAAACAGCAGTTCCCGGAAGTCAAAGCAACTGCCAGAACTTCCTGGCCTACGCCGCGGCTGTTTAACTTTGCCGACAAAGCAATTAAAGCAACCGGACTGGACGTGGACAAGCCTTTTTTGACCATGTTTAGTTTCCCTTTGCTGGAAGGCAATTCAGCACACGCTTTGGACGATGTAAACAGCGTTGTACTTACCCAAAAGCTGGCCAGAAAGATTCTTGGGAAACAAGATCCGATGGGGAAAATAGTAAAAATCGACAACAAAGATGCTTACAAAGTTACGGGCCTGATGAAAGACTTGCCCAACAATACGCAGTTCGATTTTGAATATTTAGTTTCGCTTGCAGGTAGTCCGCAAACTGCATATATGGAAACCAAATGGAACACCATGGCCTTCAACACATACGTGCAACTACAGCCCGGCGCTTCTTTGGTTGAGGTTGATCGAAAGATCAAAGACATCGTTTTAAAACACGATCCTACAACGGAGGAAGAGATTTTCTTGCATCCTGCCAGCAAATGGCATTTGTATTCCCGGTTTGAAAACGGGAAAGTTGTTGGCGGAAGAATTGAGACTGTGAGGTTGCTTTTTATCATTGCCTGCCTGATTTTATTGATTGCCTGCATTAATTTCATGAACCTGAGTACCGCACAAAGTGAAAAACGCGCAAAAGAGGTTGGTTTGCGCAAAACGATTGGTGCCAGCAGATTTATGCTGATCAAACAGTTTTTGAGCGAATCGATTCTCGTCTCGTTTATTTCTGCAGTGATCGCGCTGCTGCTTGTCCAGATTTCCCTGCCGGCTTTCAACCAAATAACCGACAAAAAATTAACGATTGAATACAGTAATCCGCTGTTTTGGCTTTTTGGGATTGGTTTTATACTGATCACCGGTTTACTTGCCGGAAGTTATCCTGCGTTCTTCTTGTCGTCCTTCCAACCAGTAAGAACTTTGAAAGGCTTGTTTAAAGGCAAAATTCAATTTATCACGCCTCGGAAAGTACTTGTGGTACTGCAGTTTACCGTTGCCATTGTTTTGATTGTTTCGACTTTAATCATTTATAAGCAAATCAAATATACCCAGCAACGCGATACGGGTTACGTGCAAAACATGCTTTTGGAACATCCTATTAATGGTGATATTTTAAAGAACTTCGATCTGATTAAAAATGAGCTGATCAACCAGGGAATTGCAACGGCGGTAAGCAAAACCAGTATGACGATAACTATTGATGGCAGCAGTTCGCAGGGGTTACAATGGGGCGATCAAAACCCGGACCATTCAAAAATCAACTTTACACAATTTGCAAGCACAGGCGACTTTGTCAAAGCGATGGGCTTAAAGCTGGTTTTAGGCAGGGATATTGACCTCGTTCATTATCCAACCGACAGCAACGCGGTTTTATTGAATTCAACAGCAATCGACTGGATGAAACTCAAAAATCCAATTGGGCAAACCATTACCGCCAACAATAAGTCCTTGACAATTGTCGGCGTTTTTCAAGATTTCATCGTCGGCTCTCCTTACCAGCCGGTCAATCCGATGGTGGTTTACGGAACAGATCATTGGTATTATGGCAACATGCTGATTCGGCTGAACGCGCATCAACCCGTATCAAAAAGTTTGGAGGAGGCCACAGCAATCTTCAAAAAATACAATCCCGCTTATCCTTTCGAATACAAATTTGTGGATGAGGAATATGCGCAGAAGTTTGCAGAACAGGAACGGACCGGCGAGCTTGCCGCTTTATTTGCCGGTTTAACCATCGCGATTTCCTGTCTTGGTTTGTTTGGACTTGCTGCTTATATGGCCGAAAGCCGCTCGAAAGAAATTGGCATCCGCAAAGTTTTGGGTGCCAGTGTAGGCGGATTGGTTCAATTACTCAGTAAAGAATTTGTAGCACTGGTCGTCGTAGCGATGTTGATTGCTACGCCAATTGCCTGGTACGCGATGCACAAATGGTTGCAGGATTACAATTACCGGATCGATATCAGTTGGACAACATTTGCGCTGGCGGGGACGCTGGCCGTCGTAATCGCTTTATTGACCATCAGTTTTCAATCGATAAAAGCAGCATTGGCCAATCCGGTGAAGAGTTTGAGGAGTGAGTGAGGAGAAAGCCATTGGCAGTTAGCTATCAGCAATCGGCTGAATTGCAAGGGCAAACTTTGCAAAAGCTGAAGGCTGACTACTGAAAGCTAAAAGCAACTATTAAACTATACAAACGCTGAAAGCCGATTGCCGACAGCTAAAAACTTATCCAACCATGTTTAAAAGCAATCTAAAAATCGCCTGGCGGAATTTTTACAAACAGAAGTTTTACACGGGTATTAACGTATTTGGTTTGGCAATGGGCATCAGTTGTACCCTTGTTCTGTTTTTATTTATTTCCTATCATTTGAGTTTCGACACGTATCACATTAACGCAAAACGGATTTACAGAACAGTAACAGATTTACATATCCCGGATGGCAGTATTGATTATGATCAGGGTTCGCCTTATATTTTAGGGCAATTGTTGAAGCAGTTACCGGCAGTTGCAAACGAAACCGCTTTGCTTAGCAAACGCAGCTTCACTATATTAGTAACGCAAAAAAACCAGCGTAAACAAAGTCTTTTTTACGAATTTGAAAATATAGCTTTTACTGATAACAACTGGTTTAAAATGTTTACTTATCAGTGGAAAACGGGCAATCCAAATACTGCTTTAACCAATCCTTTTACAGCGGTTATCACTTCAACCCTGGCTAAAAAATATTTTAATACCGATCAAGCCATTGGTAAAACCATCCGCGTAGAAAACCAATACAACTTCACCATTACAGGTGTATTACAAGACAATTCAACAAACACCGATGTTCAGGCCAATCTGTTTCTTTCCATTTCTTCTGTGCATACCATGTTCCCGGAACCACATACATTTTGGACTGACCTGGGCTTTATCTCCTCTAAAAATTACATGTATGTTTTACTCAGTGATGAACATGCACGAGAACATGTTGATCGGGAAATAAAGACCATTTTAAAAAGAGATTATAAAGATTTTTCCTGGCTGCACTTCCACTTACAACCTTTGGAAGATATACACTTTAACAGTCGTTACGGCGGTAAAATTTCCAAACCTTTATTATTAATATTAGCTACTGTTGGATTTGCATTGATCCTGATTGCCTGTGTTAATTTTGTGAACATGGCAACGGCCCAAAGTTTAACCAGGGCAAAAGAAATAGGTACGCGGAAAGTTTTAGGCAGCAGCAGGAAAGCGATTTTCTGGCAGTTCATTACAGAAACTACTTATGTTGCCTTAACTGCTGCTCTTATTGCTTTACTTGCCACCATACTGTTTTTACCCACCTTAAATAATTGGCTGCAATTACAATTGGCCATTAACATTAAGGCTTTGCTGTTTCTGGCTGCGCTGCTGTTTGTAATTGTGTTTTCGGCAGGATTTTATCCGGCGGTAATACTTAGCAGTTTTAAACCGGTTGATGCCTTGAAGAACAGGATCGGCAGTACTAATTCTTCTTCCAAAGTCTCACGCAATGTGTTGATAGTCGTTCAAAATATTATCGCCCAAACTTTAATCGTTTGTACCGTTATCATTATTTTACAGGTCCAATTCCTTAAAAATGCAGATCTGGGTTTTAACAAAGATTCCGTAATTATGATGCCCGTCCCGGAGCATTCACCTGCAAAGCTCTCCTATTTTCGCAGTCAGTTAAGTAATTACGCGGGCATTAAAAGCCTTACTTTTTGTTATAAACCACCTTCTGCATTTACACAAAAAGGCGGTAGTATTCGCTACGATGGGCACGAATGGGAGAAGTTTACGGTGAGCAGTATTATCGGAGATCATGATTACATCAAAACATTTGGTTTGAAATTGCTGGCTGGCCGTAATCTTTATCCTACTGATTCTTCCAACAATTATATCGTTAATCAGCAGGTGCTTAAAAAATTAAACATTAAAAGTCCGCAGCAAGCCGTCGGCCATAAACTTACAGCAGGGGATTTTAGTGACGAGATCGGAACCATCGTTGGCGTTGTAAAAGATTTTAATATCCAACCCTTAAATACTGCGATCGAACCCGCGTTGATCGTAGCAAAACCAGAATATTATGAGTTTGCGGCTGTAAAGATTTCAGGCAATCATCAACAGAATTCAATCCAAATACTTCAGCAAAAATGGAAACAAACCTTTCCGCAAAACGCATTTGAGTATCACTTCCTTGACGAACAGTTAGCCGAATTTTACCAGAAAGAAGAAATGATTGGCAAGCTGATTACAGTTGGAACAATGGTGGCTATTTTAATCAGTTGTTTGGGACTTTTAGGTTTGATTTCATTGATGACAGTACAACGCACCAAAGAGATCGGGATCCGGAAAGTGCTTGGTGCTACCGTAAGCAGTATTGTTACGTTAATATCCAAAGATTTTGTAAAACTGATTGCGGCAGCGGTTCTCGTTAGTTCGCCTTTTGCCTGGCTGTTGATGAGCCACTGGCTGCAAAACTTTGCTTACCGTATTGAAATTAGCTGGTGGATTTTTGCAACAGCCGGTGCTTCCGCTATTTTGATTGCCCTTTTCACCATCAGTTTTCAGGCGGTAAAAGCAGCATTGGCCAACCCGGTGAAGAGTTTGAGGAGTGAGTGAGGAGAAAGCCATTGGCAGTCAGTTATCAGCCGTCGGCTGAATTGCAAGGGCAAACTTTGCAAAAGCTGAAGGCTGATTACTGATAGCTAAAAGCAACTATTAAACTAAATGCTGAAAGCCAATTGCCAATAGTTAAAAACTAATCCTACATACTGTTTTTACCACCTAAAAACTTGTATCGTAACAGCACACGAATTGTATCGTTTCCGAACGGATCAAACAGTGGAAACGATTTTAAATTATTAAAGATCAAATAGTTAAACGAACGGCACAGATTTCATACAGATACTTAAAAAATCAAGCTTATGAAAAACTTAACGATACTTCTTTTAGCAACCTTTTCTTTGTGTGCATCGGCTCAAACTAAAACAGTTGCTTCCAAATCTGACACCAAACAAACGGTAAAAGATGACGGTAAAACTTTACACCTCAGCATCAACAGCAGAAAAGACGGCAAAGAGATTAAGTACGACCGTACTTTTACAGTTGCAGGTATGAGTGCGTTACAAAGAGAAGCACTGGTAAAAAGAATAACAGATTCGTTAGGCGTTTCGCAGCCGCCAGCACCGCCTGCGCCGCATGTTATGACGACAGCTTTGGCTTCACCTAAAACCAATACTTCCACATCTGCCATCTCACAAAGTGTAAAAGACGACGGCAAAACCCTGCACATCAGCATCAACAGCAATAAAGCCGGGAAGGAAGTTAATTACGATCGTAGTTTTGCGGTTAAAAGCATGAACCAGCAGCAAAGGAATGCTTTGGTTAAAAGAATAACGGATTCGCTGGGCGTTTATCCGCTGCCAGCACCTCCGGCACCAGCACCTCCGGCACCGCACAGGCCGTAGAGCGATGGCTGTCAGCAATTAGAATCAGCTATCAGCCAAGGCCTGAACGGACTGCACGCTGTTAATTGCTTAGTAATAACTAATAAACATTTATTCTGCTGACAGCTGATTACTGACAGCCATAAAAGCTAAATCCCATGTTCAAAAACAACTTAAAAATCGCCTGGCGCAACCTGCTGAAAGGCAAAGTTTTCAATCTCATTAATATTGCCGGTTTAAGTGTGGCGGTGGCTTGTTGCGTGCTGCTTTTCTTGACAGTGGTTTACGAGTTTTCTTACGATAAATTCCACAAAAACCTGCCGGATATTTACCAGGTTTACCTCACCCAAAACCGGGCAAAAGGTGTAGAACGCGGCACGGCAATGCCCGAACCGTTAACACCGGCTTTGAAAGCAGAATATCCGGATGTGCAATACATTTCGAGGTTGGGCCGGGGGAATGTGGAGGTTAGCTACAAAGCGAAAAAGATTATGAAATCGGTTAGCTTCGTGGACGAAGACTTTCTGCGGATATTCACTTTTCCACTTGAAAAAGGGTCGGTAAAAACAGCATTGCATGATCTACACAGCATTGTTATTACTGCCGAAGTTGCAAAAGCTATTTTCGGAAAAGAAAACCCGGTAGGCAAAACGGTAGAAATCAACTTGTACAACCAAAACCAGAGCTTTGTAGTTGTCGGCGTGGCCAAGGATTTCCCGGATAATTCCAGCATTGGTTTTGATATGCTGATGCGTTTTGAAAACTACAACAACTACCAGCAAAACTTAGATAAATGGGATGTAGGCAACCATGTTACTTATGTTAAATTGAATGCCGGCACGAATCGCGCTTTGTTCGAAAAACGCTTAATACCTTTCGCCAAAAACCATTTTAAAGAAGATATTGGCAATATTAAACGCGATGGCGCGGCACCGGATGCCAATGGAAATGTATTTACCGTAAACCTTACGCCTTTTGCCGGCAATCATTTTAATAATGATTTAGGCGGACTGGAAGGCAGCCCGATTTCCAGGGTTTATGTAATTGCCCTGCTCGCTATCGGTATTTTTATTTTGCTGATTGCCTGCATCAATTTCATCAACCTAAACATTGCCCGCGCTTTCAACCGTGCCCGCGAAGTTGGCGTCCGTAAAACTTTGGGTGCGGGTAAATGGCAATTGCTCGTCCAATTTTGGGTAGAAACGGCTTTGGTTTGTTTGATAGCTTTTGGTTTCGGCCTGCTCATCTCGTCGCTTATCCTGCCATTGTTTGCACAAAATTTTAAAAGCCATATCCATTTAAAAATGCTGTTGCAGCCCGGTTTGCTGCTTGCTTCTTTTAGCACCTTTTTTTTGATAACCATCATCGCTGGCTTTTATCCGGCCTGGCTGATGCTTCGTTTTAAAACAGTTTTGGTATTAAAAGGAACAGTCAATACCACCAAACCGGGCCGGGTGCGCAATATTTTACTGGTTACGCAATTTGCGCTTTCTACTTTGCTTATTATTTGTACAATGGTTACCTGGCAGCAAATACAGTATATGCAAAACCTGCCGCTGGGCTATAACCGGAGCGAGGTGATAAGTATTCCATTGGGCAACCTTTCGGGCACAAATGCTTTAAACATTCTTCGGCAGAAATTACAAGGCTCGCCCGAAGTGGAAAGCATTACTGGTTCAGGCAATAATTTGGGTATGGGAGAAGACGGTTCTTCCTCAACACACACAGTTGGGTTTAATTTTAAAGGACACGAAGTACAATCGAACTGGCAAAATGTAGATTACGATTATTTAAAAACGCTGGGCATCAAATTAGTACAAGGCCGGGACTTTTCCAGGGATTTTGCTACTGACAGTAATGCTGTGGTTATCAACGAGCAAATGGCCAAACAGATCGGCGTTAAGAACCCGGTTGGTACTTATCTACCTGTCCACGACGATCAACCCCCTGTTCAAATAATTGGTGTAATGCATGATTACAATTTCCACTCGCTGCACGAAAAGGTAGAAGCTTTATCCCTGAGCCTCGAACAAAAAAACCGGCTGGAATATATTTTTGTGCGCATAAAACCTGTTGGCCTGAATGCTTCTTTTAACCACCTAAAAAGCCAATGGCACCAGGTTTTCCCGAACACCGAATTTAACGGTTCCTGGCTAAATGAAAATACCGAGCGCCAGTACCGCAGCGAAAAACGCCTGTCGAATATTTTTATCGGTTCGGCCATTATTGCCATCCTCATCTCCTGCATCGGTTTACTGGCTATGGCCATGATAACGATGGTACAGCGCACCAAGGAAATCGGCATCCGTAAAGTATTGGGTTCCAGCATTTCGGGCATTGTGCTGTTGGTTTCTAAGGATTTTATCAAATTGGTTTTGCTGGCCAGCGTGTTAGCTTTCCCGGTTGCCTGGTGGGTGATGCACAACTGGTTGCAAAGCTTTGCTTACCGCATCGACATCAGCTGGTGGATTTTTGCTTTGGCTACGCTGATTGCTTTGGTGATCGCTGTGGCAACCGTTAGTTTTCAGGCGGTAAAAGCAGCATTAGCCAATCCGGTTAAGAGTTTGAGGAGTGAGTGAGTGAAGGCTATCAGCAATTAGCTATCAGCACCTTGCAAATTCTCGCTCCCCGCACTAAAATTATACGATAAAAGAAGTATTAAAAAGCTAAAATCATGTTTAAAAACTATTTCAAAATTGCTTGGCGCAACATACTCAAAAATCGATTTTATACCGTCGTCAATATCTTTGGCTTAGCAACCGGAATAGCTTTTACGCTGTTAATAGGGGCTTATGTTTGGGGTGAATTGCAGGTAAACCGTCAACTTAAAAACGCGGACCGTCAGTACATTTTACAAAGCAAATGGAAAGACCCAAGCATGGATTTCCCATTGACCACAATTGCCGATCTGCCCAAAGCTTTGAGAACGGATTACCCCAACCTGGTTGCCAATTATTATCACTGGGATGGCATTTCTTCCAACGTATCTAAAGGCGACAAACATTTCCGCGAGAGCATCCAGATTGGCGATAGCACGCTACTGAATATGTATGGTTTCGGCTTGTTACATGGTGATGTACATACTGTTTTTATCGACCCTTTTTCAGTAGTCATCACTCAAGCAAAAGCCATCAAATATTTCGGTACAACAGATGTTGTAGGCAAAACGCTTACGATTGAAAGTTTTTTAGGTTCAAAACATGCTTTCACGATAACCGGGGTTTTGAAGGATGTTTATGAAAATTCCATCCTCAACCTAAACGATCGCGAATCGATGTTTTTGTCGATTGCTGCCGCCAAATTTATGGGTAGAAAAGTTGATGGCTGGAACAACGCAATTTTTGTGGGCGATATTGAATTGCAACCCGGAATCAACCCAAAAGATCTGGAAAAACCGATCCGTGAGCTGCTGAAAAAGAATGCTTCCGTACAAATCCAACAAAATTTAACGCCTTATCTGGTTCCGCTTAAAACCTATTATTTATCGGCCAATAATGGCGTGGTTAAAAAAATGCTGTACACGCTATCGTCCATTGCGCTGTTTATTTTGCTGATGGCGGTGATTAATTTTATCAACTTATGCGTAAGTCAATCGTCCGGCCGGATGAAAGAAATGGGTATCCGCAAGGTTTTGGGCGGGATGAAAAAGCAGTTGGTTTGGCAGTTTTTGATCGAATCTGTTTTGCTGGTGATGCTGGCTACTGTTTTTGCACTGGTAATTTATAGCTTGTCAAAACCGGTTTTCAACCACATTTTGGGGAAAGATATTCCGGATTTGCACACCTTCCCCACTTACTTTTTCGGCTTGCCTTTTTTGCTGGCAATTTTGTTAGGCTTGCTGGCCGGCGTTTATCCTGCTTTTGTTTTGTCGTCCTTAAAATCTGTTGATTCTTTAAAAGGGAAAATCAGCTCGGTCAAAGGCAGTGTTTTGATGCGCAAATCCTTGGTTGGCTTTCAGTTTGGCTTAGCTGTGGTGGTTTTTGTAGGTGCGCTGGTGATCTCGCAGCAAGTCAGTTTATTTTTCAGCAATAATTTAGGTTACGATAAAGATTACGTGGTTTACGTCGCCGTGCCGAGAGATTTAACACGCACAGGCGTACAAAAAATGGAGCAGATACGTACGCAACTGGCGCAGATGCCCGAAATCAGCAATGTTTCGCTCTCCTGGGAAATACCAAACGGCAACAACGGCGGCTCCATGCAAGTTTACAAAGCTGGTGCAGATTCTACACAAGCCATTGTAGCACAAGGTATTACTGCCGATAATAAGTATGCTTCAACCTACAATATTACGCTAAAAGCTGGCCGGTTTTTTACGGAGAATTATGTGCCCTCGGATTCTGCCAAAGTGGTGATCAACGAAACGCAGGCCAAAGCTTTTGGCTGGAATGCACAGCAAGCAATCGGGCAGCAAATACACATCCAGGGCAACCAAAACCTGTTTACTATTTGCGGTGTTACCGGCGATTTTCATTTTGGTTCTATGCAGCAGCGCATCCTACCTATTACTTTTCTCAACGTAAATTTTACCAACTTTTTCCGCTATTTTTCTTTTAAACTGAAGCCTGGCAACACGCAAAAAAGTATTGAGACATTGCAAAAAAGATGGTCGGTATTGCTGCCGGATTCACCTTTTGAGTACAGTTTTATAGATGATGCGCTGCAAAAACTTTACCGAACGGAAATACAATTGAAAAAAGCTTCCTATATCGCCACTTCCTTAGCCATCATTATTGTATTATTGGGGATTTTAGCTTTGATTTCGCAAAGTATCCAAAAGCGGACAAAGGAAATAGGCATCCGCAAAGTGCTGGGTTCATCGGTTTTCGGCATCATCTACCTTTTCATCAAAGAGTTTTTAAGTGTTGTATTGATTGCCGGTTTGCTGGCCTGTCCGATTGCTTTTTTTATCATGCAAAAATGGTTAAGCGATTATGTTTACAGGATCAGTTTAACAGCAAATCCGTTCCTGATTGCCATCAGTTTGCTCACACTGGTTACCGTTTTACTTATCAGTTTTCAGGCGATAAAAGCAGCATTGGCCAATCCGGTTAAGAGTTTAAGAAGTGAATGAGGTTGGAGGTGCGGGGTTTGAGGTACGCCTTGCAAATCCTCATACCCCACACCTCGCTCCTCTTACCTAAAATATACCGATAAAAGAAGCATTAAGTTAAAACCAAATATCATGTTCAAAAATTATTTTAAGACCGCTATCAGAAGTTTACTGCGTAACAAGATTTATTCTATTATCAATATCTCTGGACTTAGCCTTGGGTTAGCAAGTGCCATGTTGATCATTTTATATTTGAAAGATGAAGTAAGCTACGACAGGTTTCATGCCAATGGTAATCATATCTATCGAATATTTGAACAGGGAACCGGTCCGGATGGACAAGTGCGAAGAATGGGTATTACCGGTGATATACAAGGGCCGCGTTTTATGGCAAAAATACCGGAGATTAAAGCTTTTGTTCGGGTACAAGGTGGTTACGCGGACATTAAAAAAGGAAACGATATTAACCCGCAGCCATTATTGATGGTGGATTCAAATTTCTTTTCATTATTTTCTTTTCCTCTACTAAGTGGTAATCCTAAAACAGCATTGTTGCAATCTGACGCTGTCATACTTTCTGAAGATGCAGCAAAAAAATATTTTGGATCAAACGATCCTATAGGAAAAACCATGCTCCTGAAGAGAAATGATCGGTTTGAGCCTTATACCGTAACAGGAGTTGCAAAAAGATGTCCGCAAAATTCTTCTATACAATTTGACATGTTGCTTCCTAAGAAAGTTTCTGCAGAGTCAGAACATGGCAATCATAGCTGGAGCAGTTTCTTCCTGAATACTTATGTACTACTTTATCCCCAGGCGGATATTAAAACGGTGGAGGAAAAGATGACAAAAACATTTAAGGAGGATGCCCCGGAATTAGTTAAGCAAATGGAAGAAGCGTCTCATATGAAGCTTAATGGCTTGTATATGCTGCAACCTTTCACTGATATGCACCTTAACAATAATATAGACAGGCAGGATATTCAGGGCGCAAGTAACATGGCCTATTCCTATATATTTTCTGGAATTGCTTTCTTTATTTTAATAATTGCCTGCATCAACTTTGTAAATCTTACTGTTGCACGTTCAACGAAAAGAGCAAAAGAAATTGGCGTCCGCAAAGTAGTAGGTGGCAATAGAAAACAGTTAATTATACAATTCCTTGGTGAATCATTTATTCTTTGTTTATGTGCTTTTGCTTTGGCCATCGTTATGGCGCAGTTGCTATTACCTGTATTCAACCGGCTTTCTAACAAAGCTCTTGCACTATCCTATTTATTCGATTTGAAGCTGGTAGCCGGATATTATGCCCTTTACATCATCACCGGTTTATTAGCCGGTTTTTATCCGGCATTGGTATTGTCCAGTTACAATCCTGTACAAACCCTCTACAATCGATTTACCTTGTCAGGAAAAAATCATCTCCAGAAAGGTTTAGTGGTATTGCAGTTCACCTTTGCAACCTTTTTGATCAGTGCAACCTTCACCATTTTTTCCCAGTTCAGTTTTTTGACCAGTCAAAAGTTGGGGTACGATGATAGCAACTTAGTTCTGCTAAATAAAACTGGCTTGAAACGGGATGAAACAAAGCTATTAAAAGAGCAACTGATGAAAAGTCCGAATATTATAGGCGTGGCTCCAAAGGATAATGGCTACTCCTTTAACGCAGGGAAAATAAACGGTAACTCCGAAATTGGTTTTGCTAATGTAGCAATAGATGAATCTTATTTGCCCTTATTAAAAATACCGATCGTTAAAGGAAGAAATTTCTCAGCAGACTTCCCTTTAGATTCTTCCCATGCTGTGATAGTGAACGAAAATTTCGTAAAAAAAGCAGAATGGAAAAATCCAATCGGAGAGCAACTTATTTTAAATCAAAATGAAAAATACAGGGTCATCGGTGTGGTAAAAGATTATCATTTTGAGGCATTGAACAAAGAGATAGGGCCGGAAGTGTTTACTATGAAAGGGCCTGATGGTTACGGAATGGTGTATATAAAAATAAAACCAAATAGTGAATTAGGGAGCCTGCGGCATATTGAGAATACTTTTAAAAAATTGTTTCCATTAAACCCTTTCTCTTATACATTCAAAGACCAGGAAAACCTGAAAAATTATGAAGGAGAAGCAAAGTGGAAACAGATTTTATTATTCGGAGCCCTTGTTACCATTTTCATTTCATGCATAGGTTTATTTGGCTTGTCGGTATTATCTGCTGAAAAAAGAACAAAGGAAATCGGTATCCGCAAAGTTTTAGGAGCTTCGGTTAGCAACGTAGTAACAACCTTGTCAAAAGACTTTTTGAAGCTAATAATAATTGCCTTGTTAGTTGCAATACCGCTTTCATGGCTGGCCGCTATCAAATGGCTTCAGGATTATCCCTACCGCATAACCTTGAGCTTGTGGATGTTCGCAGCAATAGGTTTGTTGGTAGTACTTGTTGCATTAACAACTATCAGTTTTCAGGCGGTAAAAGCAGCATTGGCCAATCCGGTGAAGAGTTTGAGAAGTGAATGAAAAGCCTCACCCGAGCCCTCTCCGAAAGAGAGGGCTTAATATGGTGAACTATAAAAGTATAAGACTTTGATTCCTCCCCTTTGGGGAGGTTAGGTGGGGCTAAAAAAGTATCGATAAAAGAAGTATCAGCTAAAAAACAATTACCATGCTCAAAAATTATTTCAAAACAGCGATCAGAAGTTTGTTTAAAAACAGGTTGTTTTCGGGCATAAACATTCTTGGATTGGCTTTAAGTATGTGCGTTTGTCTGATTGTGATCATGATTATCGGCGATGCTTTTACTTATGACAATTTCCATCCGTTTCCTAAAAGGACTTTCCGTATGATTTCCGATCTCAAGGCCAACAATGGCTCACGCGAAAGATGGGCAACGGTGCCGATGATGTTGGCCGATCAATTGCAAAAAGATTTCCCCTTTGTTGAAAAGACGGTTCAGGTCTATCCCGCAATTTCCGATGAGGTAATAGTTGACAAAGGTAAAATCCCGATTAAAGGATCTTTTACACAACCATCGTTTTTCAGTTTGTTTGGATTCAAATTATTACAAGGAAATAAAATCACAGCTTTAGAAAAGCCATATTCGGCGGTTATGGCAAAGCAAAAAGCGGACATACTGTTTCCCCATCATGATGCATTGGGAAAAGTAATCAGACTTAAAAACATCGATGCCAATTTTACCATAACCGGAATTATACAAGATGGCTACAAAACATTTTTTGACAATGATGTGTATGTGTCGTTTTCCACTTTACCAGATCTGGTGAAGCAAAAGAAAATCAATGCCGACCTCGAAAGTTGGAGAGATTACAACGCCGTATCAACTTATGTCCTTTTAAAGAAAAACGCGACAATTTCATCTTTAAAAAACGCATTGAATGGAATTGCAGTCAAAAATGCCAAATTATTTCCAATCAAAAACGTCCGTCAACTCCAATATGATTTCCAGCGCTTGGACAAAATTACGCCTGGCGAGCCATTACTAAACGGCGGTTTTACTCCTTCTGTATCCAAATTGTGGGCAATAACCGGCATTGCTTTTTTGATATTGTTGCTCGCGTGTTTTAATTATACCAATCTTTCTATTGCCCGTTCATTAACAAGGGCGCGTGAAGTTGGCGTACGTAAAATAATGGGCGGTTCAAGGGCACAACTGTTTATACAATTTATAGTTGAATCTATTGTTGTTGCATTTTCAGCTCTCCTACTTGCATGTCTATTCTTAGGAATTATCTACAATTATCCAATTAGTAAAACATTACTTGAAGGAATAAATCCTTCTTATTATTTGTTCTTATGGTTGATTCCTTTTGCCATATTTTCTGGATTACTTGCCGGAAGTTTACCTGCTTGGATTTTATCGGCATATAAACCGATTGAAGTGATGAAGGGAATGCGGGCAATCAAACTTTTTAAAAGTTTCCGGCCACATAAAATTTTAATTGCAACACAATTTTCTGTGAGCTTGTTATTTGTGATTTTCTTGGTAACTATTTACAAGCAAACTTCTTATCTGAAGGGTTTTTCCTATGGATTTAATCAGACAAATATCCTCAACATCAATATAAAAGATAAAGACATCAACCTTTTGAAATCACAAATTTTGAGTATTCCGGGAGTTGAACGTATCTCGGCAACATCAGATGTTTTTGGATTTAATTCAACTGACTTTGTACAAATAAAGAAAAACATCGATAAAGAAAGCATCGGAACAGACAGTTATTTTGTAAATGAAGATTTTTTACAGAACATGAAATTGGATTTGATTGCAGGAACTAATTTTACCGCAGCCAATTTATCAAAAGAAACTTATGTTATCTTGAATGAAAAAGCGGCAAAAGCGTTAAATTTTAATAATGCAGCAAATGCAATTGGCAAACTTGTTTGGTTAGACGATTCGACACAAGTAATAATTTCCGGCGTTGTAAAAGATTTTTATTATCTAAACCCAAAACACGAATTAGGGAATCTTGTATTGAGGAACAATCTTCAAAAATGTAATTATTTGAATATAAAAACAGCTCAAAATAGTCGAACTCAAGTAATCAAAGGAATACAATCAATCTGGAAAAAATCATACAACAATGAACCTTTAGTCTATCAATGGTTTGACGATGAATTAAAACAAGGCCGCGACAAACCGGATGATTTATTGACAATCATATTTCTTACTTTAATGGCCATCACCATTTCGTGCATGGGCTTACTTGGAATTGTTACATATTCATCTGAAATAAGGGAAAAAGAGATGAGCATTCGTAAAGTATTGGGCGCGGAAGTAAGGAACTTACTGTTTTTACTATCAAAAGATTTTGTGTTGCTTCTTTTTTCAACTTGCCTTATCACACTGCCGATTGGATATTTCATCAGCAATATATTTCTCCATGAATTCGCCAATCGTGTTACTGTCGGATGGGAAATATTGGCAGAATCGACGTTCATCATTATGATTATTGGTTTGCTCGCAATCTTCTCACAAACGGTAAAAGCAGCATTGGCCAATCCGGTGAAGAGTTTGCGGAGTGAGTGAGAAAAAGGCTATCAGCCACTTGCAATTCTTAAAACCTAATTACGGATACTTATAAAACTATTAAGGATACTGACAGCTGATTGCTGAAAGCTAAAAACTAATTACCATGTTCAAAAACTACATCAAAATCGCATTCAGGAACCTTTGGAAAAATAAAGGTTTTGCTGCCATCAACATCCTGGGTTTATCCATCGGTATTTCGGTTTGCTTCATCATCATGCTTTTTGTGCAGGATGAACTGAGTTACGACCGTTTCAACGAAAAGGCCGACCGGATTGTACGCGTGGTTTTCAAGGCAAGCATCAATGGCGGAAAAACATTTGAAGCCAACGTGATGCCGCCAACGGCACAAACGCTAAAAAACGATTACCCGGAAGTGGAAGAAGCCACACGCCTGCACGAAATGGGCAAACCGAAAGTTACTTACGCCAACAAAACTTTTAAAGAAGGCAGCTTTGTTTTTGCTGATGCCAACATTTTTAAAGTGTTCACGCTCCCGCTGATAAAAGGTGATGTAAAAACAGCATTGCAGCAAACCAATACGGTTGTCATTACGCAGGATATGGCGAACAAATATTTCGGCAATGAAGATCCAATCGGCAAAATCCTGACTTTCAACACCAAAGATTTATATAAAGTAACCGGCGTAATGGCGAATATTCCGGCCAATTCACATTTTCATTTTGATCTGTTTGGTTCGATGCAAAACTTGCCGGAAGCCAAATCACCAACGTGGATGTCGTCCGGGTTTTTCACTTATTTGCTGTTAAAAAAGGATTTTGATTACAAAAAGTTAGAAGCCAAACTGCCGGGAATGGTGGAGAAATATATGGGTCCGCAGATTGCGCAATCCATGGGCATGAGCTTGTCGCAATTTCGCACCAAAGGCAATAATCTGGGTTTTGCCTTGCAACCGCTAACGGATATCCACCTAAAATCCAACAGTAATTACGAGTTTGAGCCAGGCGGCGACATCAAATATGTTTATATTTTTGCTGCAGTTGCCCTATTTGTATTGCTGATTGCCTGTATCAATTTCATCAACTTATCTACTGCCGGTGCTTCTAAAAGGGCTAAAGAAGTTGGCGTCCGCAAAGTGTTGGGTTCTGATAAAAGCCAGTTAATCAAGCAGTTTCTATTAGAATCTCTGCTGCTTACTTTTTTGGCACTGTTGATTTCGGTTGTCATTGTAAAACTTGCCTTACCAACATTCAATCAGCTCTCCGGCAAAAACCTGATCCTTGGCTATGAAGTCAAACCCTGGGTGGTTTTTATCGGATCAGGTTTGCTGATAGGCATCCTGGCAGGAATTTATCCCGCATTTTTCCTTTCTTCGTTCAAACCGCTTGCCATCATCAAAGGTAAAATCAGTACCGGCAACAATAGTTTTGGCTTACGAAGCGGCTTGGTTGTGTTCCAGTTTTTTATTTCTGTTAGCTTAATCGTTTGCACCATTGTGGTTTATCAGCAGATGCAGTTTATCCGCAACAAAAAATTAGGCTACAATAAAGAGCAATTGCTGGTGCTGCCAAACTCCTGGGCTTTGGGAAAAAACGAGCAGGTTTTTAAAGAAATCATGCTGAAAGACCCGCGTATAATCAACGCCACAGTTTCCGGCTACAAACCTGTTGGCCCAAGTAACAGCAATAATTCAATGTTTTATCCCGATGGAAAAGATAACCAGGTGATGAAAACTTTGCGCTACGATGTGGACGAACAATATTTGCCGACATTAGGGATCCAGCTTGCAGCCGGAAGAAATTTCTCTAAATCTTTTCCTACAGATTCTTCTGCCATCCTGATTAATGAAACAGCGGCCAAATCTTTTGGCTGGGGAACTCATGCCATCGGACAAAAAATCATCAGACAAAAAAACAGTGAAAAAGGTAAAGATGTTGCTTATACGGTGATTGGCGTAGTGAAAGATTTCAACTTTAAATCGCTGCACGAACCTGTTACACCTTTGCTGATGGTTTTACAACCGGAATGGGGCTTGATTTTCAAAGTAAAAACCGGTGACGTTTCGGGCTTGCTGGCAACGATGAAACTGGAATGGGCTAAGTTCAACTTAGATGAACCTTTTACCTATTCTTTTATGGATGAGCTTTATGACAAAACCTATCAGGCAGAAGAAAAAGCCGGCAGCATCCTCCGTATTTTTACCGTGCTGACCATATTCGTTGCCTGCCTGGGTTTGTTTGGATTAGCCATTTATACCACGGAGCAGCGGACTAAGGAAATCGGTATCCGCAAAGTATTGGGCGCATCGGTTGCCAGCGTCACCACTTTGCTTTCCAAAGATTTTATAAAATTAGTGCTGATTGCCTGTGTCATCGCATTTCCGCTATCGTATTGGGCCATGCAAAAATGGCTGCAGGATTTTGCTTACCGCATACAAATTAGCTGGTGGGTGTTTGTGCTGGCAGCATTTATTTCCTTGTTAATCGCCCTGCTTACCATCAGTTTTCAGGCGGTAAAAGCAGCATTGGCCAATCCGGTGAAGAGTTTGAGGAGTGAATGAGGAAAAGCTATCAACAGTCAGCTATCAGCTGAATTGCAAGAGCAAACTTTGCAAAGGCTGAAGGCTGACTACTGAAAACTAAAAAGCAACTATTAAACTATACAAGAAGCTGAAAACTGATTGCTGACAATTAAAATTTAAAATAATATGATCAAGCACAATCTACTTATCATTTACAGAAATTTGAAAAGGCATAAAAGCACCTTCTTCATAAACCTTATCGGTCTCTCCTGCGGCCTTGCGTGCGTTCTGATGATTTACCTATGGGTAAATGATGAACTGAGTTTTGATAGCTATCATGAGAATGACAGCAGGCTTTACCAGGTAATGACCAACACTAAAAGTGAAAAGGGAATTGAGACCGATAAACGGACTGCGCATACTTTATCGGAGGTTCTTGCACAGGAAATGCCTGAAGTAGAATATGTTGCTACTACTACGCCCGATTTATTTTTGCCCGTATTCACCTTGGCAGGTAATAATAAAAAAGTTAAAGGAGTTGGAAAATTTGCAAGCAAAGACTTTTTTAAAATATTCTCTTATCATCTTATTCAAGGCAATGGATCAAATGTTCTGTTAAATAAGAATGCCATCATCCTTTCTCAAACTCAGGCCCAAAGTTTATTTAGATCGACTGATAATCTCATTGGAAAAACGATTACCTATGATTTGGCTGGAATCAAAAGAGAATGCGTAGTTACCGGCATTTTTAAAGATGTGCCTGTTAATAGTTCTGAGCATTTTGATTTTGTATTATCCTTTGATGATCTTAAAGCTATTATGCAAATGGAACCTACTTGGGGTTCAGAGCCGTTCTGTACCTATTTAACAGTAAAAAAAGGAACAAACATTGACCGTTTTAATAACAAGTTAACCCAGTATATACAAGGAAAAAGTAAGGATAAAAACAGAAGTTTTTTTCTCAAGCGCTTTTCTGACAATTATCTCTACAGCAAATATCAAAATGGTAAAGAGGCAGGTGGAAGGATTGAGTATGTAAAGCTTTTTTCATTGATTGCACTATTCATACTTGTTATTTCTTCTATAAATTTCATGAACCTATCCACTGCCCAGGCTGCAATAAGAGCAAAAGAGATAGGAATAAAAAAAGCTTTCGGTGTTGTAAGAAAAGTATTGATTTTACAATATCTTGGGGAATCCCTTTTAATGAGTTTTCTATCCTTAATAGCTGCTGTTATCGTTGTTATACTTTTATTACCACAATTTAATGAGATCACACACAAAGAACTTCAATTTCATTTTGGTATTGAAATTTGTTTAGCGGTTTTTGGAATTACAATATTTACCGGGCTTTTATCGGGAAGCTACCCTGCTTTTTATCTATCAGGATTTAAAACGGCAATGATATTAAAAGGAAGGCTTAATAATTCAAGATTAGAAAGATTTATCAGAAAAGTATTGGTTGTTTTTCAATTCAGTTTGTCAATAATTTTTATGGTTTCTGTCTTTGTACTGTATAAACAGATTGATTATATACAAAATAAAAACCTTGGTTTTGACAAAAATAATGTAGTGTATTTCGAATCAGAAAGTATAGTTTCGGAGGCTCTTCTTAATGAAATACAAAAGCTTCCAAGCATTGAAATTGCCTCTGATATGGCTGGAAATCTGATTGGCAATGAGTTTGGCGGAAAAGGAGCTATTGATTGGAATGGCAAGAGGATTCCCGTCCATTCGTTTGGAGTAAATTATGGTTTGCTTGAAACGCTGGGGATAAAAATAAAACAAGGAAGATTCTTTTCTAAAAGCTTTGGCTTAAACAATAATCAAATAATTTTAAATGAAGCGGCGGTCGAAGCAATGGGACTAAAAAATCCTATTGGAACAGTAATCAAAGCACCAGGAAACGACGTTGAAATTATTGGAGTAGTAAAAAACTTCCACATTCAATCGCTTCATGAGAAAATAGAACCAATTAAATTTCGGATTGAAAATAATGGAGCATCGACTATAGTAGTAAAAATTAAAAAAGGCCAGGAAAAAGTAGCTCTTGTTGGTTTAGAAGGTCTTTATAAAAAGTTTAATTCCGGTCTTGCTTTTCATTATAAGTTTTTGGATCAGGATTATCAGGCTTTATATGCGTCTGAAAGGCAGGTTTCGGTTTTATCGCGATATTTTGCCGGATTATCCATACTTATTTCCTGCTTAGGTCTTTTTGGCTTAGCTGCTTTTACCGCTGAAATGAGAATTAAAGAAATTGGCGTACGCAAAGTTTTAGGGGCAAGTGCAGGTAGTGTAGTACTGCTTTTATCAAAGGATTTTTTAAAATTAGTATTGATCGCTGTTGTAATCGCTTTTCCGCTTTCGTGGTTAGCCATGAACCAATGGCTCAAAGGTTTTGCTTACCGCACTTCCATCGGCATAAATGTCTTTCTGATTGCTGGAATTTCTATCATGCTTATTACTTTATGTACCGTCAGTTTTCAGGCGATAAAAGCAGCATTGGCCAATCCCGTAAAAAGTTTGAGGAGTGAGTGAGGTGGTTGGAGGTGTGAGGTTCGGGGTACGCCTTACAAATCCTTACACCCTCGCTCCACTTACCTAAAATTATACCGATAAAAGAAGCATTATAAAAGCTTGATATTATGATCAAAAACTATTTAAAAATCACGTTTCGCAATCTGTTTAAACAGAAAATCTACACAGCAATTAATCTGGTTGGTTTGGGTGTGGCCAGTGCTTTCTGCATTTTGGTTTACTGGTATGTAAAGCAGGAAAAATCCTTCGATCAATTTCATCAAAACGGCAAGCAGCTTTACCGGTTGGAAAGTTCGGACGTGTTTAATTTCGGAAAGGACACAGCGAAAAAAAGCTTTTTTTCTTCTTTAATGGCTGATGCCGAACAAAAGAACATGCTTATTTCTCCTGTGATGCTTGCTTCCGATCTGCAAAAAGCCTTTCCCGAAATAGCAACAACGGTTCGCATTCAAACGGCACACAACCCGGTTATTCGTATCAATAACCAAAGCTTTAAAGAAAAGGACGATAATGTTGCTTACGTTGACCATAACTTTTTTACCGTTTTCAATTTTCCGCTTATAAAAGGAACCGCGAAAGATGTGTTAAACCAACAAAACAATGTGGTATTAAGTCAAAAGGCATCTGTAAAATATTTTGGCCACGCTAACCCCATCGGTAAAACAATTGCTTTCCCTAACGATAATAACACGCTTTATACAGTAAGCGGCATCGCAAAAGATTTCCCAGCCAACTCCAGCTTTCAATTTGATTTGATGATACCAAGGGAAGGAGACCCAAATTATCAAAATAGTGTTTCCAATGGCAAAAACTCTTATAGCGATTTGGTTATTATTCAACTAAAAAAAGGCATCAACGTAAATGCTTTCCAAAAAAAGCTGGATGACTTTGGTAAAGCTTATTACGGAGCCGGACTGAAAGAGATGGCGGCCAATGGCGGCGGCGTTACACCGGAAAGTTTTCATTTAACTATTCGTCCTTTTGCTGATGCCCATTATAATAAAAGCGAAGGCTGGGGACATTATACCGATCTAAAGAACATTTATCAGCTTTGTTGCCTGGCTGTTGTCATTTTATTGATTGCCTGCCTTAATTATGTGCTGCTTACCCTAACCAGCGCTGTTGCCCGATCACAAGAAGTAGGCATCCGTAAAACCATTGGGGCAGA
>JAABUS010003416.1_pt1 | contig 25889 bp, 26 predicted proteins | sample 5560161 | NCBI WGS metagenome assembly JAABUS01 (sample SAMN10711885, study PRJNA513376) | rock metagenome | isolation source: Antarctica rocks | place: Antarctica: Victoria Land, Trio Nunatak nord | collected 2016-01-04
AGTTCCATTGAACGAAAGCACAAACTATTATCTGTATTGGTGACATTGACTCTGGTGTTTTGGTACCGGTCGCTGAATTGCCAAAGCATGTCCACTATATATAAATCTTGAGGGACTCCAATGGTTCCTATAGCGCAATTCGTAAATCCCTGCGAATTGGTGTGATCAAGCCCATCGAAAACACAGGCGAAGCCTTCATCAAGAAAAGCCAGAGCCCCTTGATTCGCAAAATTCGAGGTGCAATTAGGATTAAGGTGCGGGTCGTGAGAAGAGTTCGCAATTGGGTCAAGATTGACTGCCGCGAGGGCGCAATTCGATTGGTAGAGTGCAGAGGACGAATAGATGGAATGCCTATTTCCGAACAGTTGAGGTTTTGATAAGTAGCTTCTAGTTTGAATAAACCTGTCACTGAAGTCTTGGTGGCTGTATAGCTGGATAGACTAGTGAATCCTTCTAATTGCCTTCGTTATAGTTACATTGCTGAAGGACGTTGGATGTGTCGAGATATACTACATTGATCTAGGAGAAATTAGTCAAAGAGGAAATCATATAGGTTACAATGACTAATGTATAAACCGGCACTCGGAGTGCTATAATAACGATCAAGCATTGCATCAAAACAGGATGCACCTAGCGCAATTCCTAGTTTCGTCGGTGTGAAATTATAAGAAGTTGAAGGAAAGCTCCAGATGAAATTTGAGTGTACATGTTGAGCGCCTCATATATTGCCTGCAATGTCCGGAGAGAACACCCAACGATCACTGTTGGGACAGCTTGTGGCTGCAATAGATGTATTCGCCAAAAACGAATGGGTAGAGTTCGGTGCGCCTACTGAAGATGTAACGTTTCCTAACGGAGACAAAGGCTGCCCTGTGGTGGAAGAGGAAGGATTAGGTCGCCTTACGACGTTAGAATTAGAAATTGGGAAGTTATCCGCATACAAACCGTGATCTGCGTCCTCCCAACGCCCTTCCAATACATCCATCTAAAATTACCAGGAAGATAATACCCAGAAGACTAATCCAGTACCATTTCCTCCGTCTCCATGGTCTCGGCGCAATGTAAATGTTACCTTGAGGTACCTCTTTTAATCTTTCATCCTTCTTCCTTGTAAGATGTAGTCTCCGGAAGATGATCTTGAAAATAGTAGGCAAGTTCGGGGGGATGTGCCAGTGGATCATGGGTAGCCTCTGGGGCGTTTAAGTAGCTAACCTCTGGTTGAGAGTCAAACTCGCGCTGGACGAAGTTTCAAATCAGATGGGAGAAGTGGATAAGATGTTCGAGGATCTTACGTCCATGTCAGAGAACAGAAAACGGACCGAATAAATTCGTATTAAAATTGAGTAATAAATGCTGCAGCTCTTGTTGCGGAGGAATGATGACAATATGGAAACGTTTCACATTGAGACTTGTGATAATAAGTCATTTCTAGAGACAACGCAGCCAATAAACATTGTTGACAAATTGCTTATCTCGTGATCATTGTTTGGACCGGCTTTCGGGTTTCTAAGAGTTGCAAACGATGTTTACTGACGATTTAATACCTTGCTCTGATGGCATAATGATTAACAACGATATCCCATAAGGTTGCATTGCAGATGCGCTCGCAACGAGCCTGCGTCAAGAAGCTAAGATTTCGTCCGCAGCGACTTCTTATCATAATACTAGAAAACATCTCAATGGTTGATTAGCCTAGGCCATAGATCATGCAAAGGAAAGAAATGACCTTCGGATCGAACGGACGATTCTGATCCTCCACTTCCCTCACTTTCTGATATGATGCTCAAAGGATCAGGTCTCTTTTCAAAAAGCTGTAGGTGGTTGTTTATAGTCGGTGACAGAATGGCCTATCGCACTGACTGGAATGACGAAAGATTTGGATCAGGAGACTTATTTTTAGGACAGCTCGTGTATAGCAGGATGAGCGAGCGAGCCGCGATAAGCGCGGGTGGATAGAATAGGGAGTCTACTTTAAGTCAGTAATATTTTTGCCATCGCATCACAAAGTGCTCACTCTCATGTCGAGATTATCCAACCGAAATTGGAGTCTTCTGATCCCTAGTATCGATCAAGTCCTCAAACTGATTTCCATACCAAAGGATATCTGAGAAGAGAAACTCAAATATTGACCTCCCAATCTATCAAGCTTGACCATAAACTGCCAGCCATTACGGTAGCTAACAAGACTCTCTCGTAATGGATCGGTGTTCTGGAAGAGACGATGACTAGGAATATTGCACGGCTACTTGTGAGACGAATCTGTAACCATTATTTCAAACCATGACAAATTCATGCCTTGCCTTGCTGTTGTCAATCCAGGTTTCGAGCAACGTCAAAGGATTTTCTATTCGTACTCTAATATGTACAGCCTCTCGTTATAACACTTATATACATAATAAACTATATTCTAATTTTAACTCCAAAGCCAAGCAGGAATATCTCCCTCCTGTGCCCTTCCTCAATAACCTCGCTTTTGCTTCTCTGGCTCATCGGTCTTACTCATCTCAGCCCCGACCATCCTTACAACCCTACTCGATGCGCCCGGTCCTTACAACTCCCCTGACCTTCACCCCTCCATCTCCGCCTTCAACCCAAACCTCCCACAACCCATCCTCTCGTTTCTTCCTTCCACAAATCTTCATTTGTTCCTCTGCATACACTGGCGCTAGGTTCCTATATTCCAGCGCCTTGATACTTTCATGGGCATCTCTTTTCTCCAACTCGCTCCTCAAACAATCCAGCATTAGTACCACGGTCATAGGTCCATGGACTAGTAGATTGCGATGGCCTTCGACGGTGCGGCAGTACTCTTTGTCAAGGTGGATACGGTGCGCGTTGAATGTTAAGGCAGAGAATCGGAAGAGAAGAGAGGCTGACGGAACGAAGGTATGAGTGTAGTCCGGCGGATGGTTTGGGTTGAGGATTTTCGTACGGTTTGACGTGGATTGAGGGTTGCTGGGGAGGAGGTGGTCACGCATGAAGACTAGACTGCGGGTCTCGTCGATGATCGAGGTGTAGGGGTTGGAGCTGTAAGAGATTTGACGGCTAATCTGCACAAAGATCTTTTCTTCCCCGGGCCTGCCTTTGACAGTAACATCGCTGATGTGTTCGTCGCATGTGATACGCTGTTCGGAGATGTGTAAAGGGTTGTTGAACGCCATGGACCCACCGGCCCACATACGGCGGGTGAAAGGGCCACCGGGGGAATGGAGGGGATCGGTGCCGTCCGGTAGAAGGGAGGATATTGGGGTTGGGGGGGGGAAGTAGACGAGGTGGTGGGAGGGTGGAATAGTTGACTTGTGGAGGTAGGAAGAGGTGGTGGATATGGAGGAAATGGGGGTTTGCGGTATAAAATCGGAGAGACTGAGAGAGAGGAGGTGGAAGGGGGTGGGGTAGGCGTAATCGTGGAGAGTAGGGAGGTGGCGGGAGGTCATTTGGGAGGCCAAGTGGGAGACATCAATCGAGGAGGGGTCTTGAATACTGTCTGTACTGGATTGAGTTGATATCTCCCGCATCCTCGAACCACCACCATTTGCGAAGCTTTCACTGACCCGGCGAGACTTGCTAGTAACCCGGCAGGACATGTGCCGGCTTCCACCCAAGCCAGGCTTAAGCTGCCATAGCCGGGAGGAGCCTCCAGGTAGTTGGAGCCTCGCTGCCATGGCTCAAGAGAAAGTGCTCCTCATCCCATGCTAGAGGACCAAAATGCGGATGCAGCTTTCCCCGGATTTCGGCCCGCAGAGCACTAATGTAGCCGCCAAAGGCGCGGCTTGCGTATAATATGCTCTGTTTGCTTTAACGAACTTCAAAAGACCAACGTTGCAAATTAGACAAACGTTAGAAAGCAAACATGGCGGATCAGCTACTGATGCAGGCCCAGCAAATGTTCGAGGGACAGATAGTATGTCTATATGTCTACATACTCAATCCTCACCCAAGCGACTTATTTTGTTCACAGGATTTTGAAGGCCAGAAGCTCGCAGAGCTCTTTACCACCATCATCTTAGTTTCTTTTGCCGTAGGCATCTCCAGCACTCCTTATGTTCGCTTTAATAACAAGCGTTCGCAGATCTTGGCTTTGGTACTTGGATTCGCGCAACAAAACATTTACATTACGCTTTGGGTTGGTCTTGGGGGTACGCTATTGGCATTTTTCGTGGTCATTCCGCCATTTCCTATCTACAACGAGAACCCGGAAAGTTGGTTGCCAGCCGGGAGTGGAATAGCAGGGTCGGGAATCGAGGTTGATGGGAAGAAGATAAATTAGATTTAAGGGGAATTTAGCTTGACGTCTACTAAAATCTGACCTGGGCTATACGTAAGGGCATTGCATTGCTGACCATTCGATATCATTACGAATAAGGTCCTGGAGATATAACATTAGTAAGTCCTTACCTCACTTCGTGAACTGTCTGCTGTTCATGTGTCTCGTGGTGCCCAACATGAGACCGACTCGGCAGCCATTGAATAATTGCCTCCTAAAGCTTTCCGTAATGTGTCAAGGCCAGCTCCCCAGTTTTTCGTAAATCCACCGCGCTCCGTGTCATTAGTCCATATAATGTTGCCGTATATGAACCGTATCTGCGGTCGAACCCCAAGCATCTTGTAAACCCAGCTCTCAAGCGATCATCGACCGTATTTCTGGAACTCCCAGTCTCGATTATCGAGCGGACAGACTTGGCGTGTTTTCAGCCAGCGGGAGATACAGTGGAAATGGAAGGCATGCTATATAATGGGCCGCCGTCAGCTTCAAGAACCCTCGTTGCTAAAACGGGAGCTCACATTGCAAATACCCCAGGCAACTGTACACTCTTCACTTGTGGCCGATGCCTGGTTTGCTTGACACTCGATACCTGTATGGATTAGTCAATGCTCCTACGCACTGTAGCACGAGACCTACAAAGGTCCATGATGTGGTTTCTGCAGATCGCACAATTGTCCACAACAATATCCCAGGCCCATAGTGCTACGGCGTTCCACTACGGCAGATCAGCAATGCTTTCAGTAATAGGTGGATAGCTGGCAATAGTAGACCTTCTTCACCTCGAACCTCTTTTTGCCGTCCAAGCTAGACTCCACGGCTCCCCCAGATTTGGTGGATTTGGCGAGCGGCTTAGCTTTCGAGGGTGCTGAAGACTCAGCATCCGGCATGTCGACTTCGGCCATGGCAGGCGACTTTGGAAAAATTCGTGATTTAAATTACAGGGCCAGGTCGAGCTTTGCCCGGTTGTATTAATAATCGAAAGTTGACAGCTTGTGGAGTGTCTGCACTTAGGAAACCAGCTGGAACTGTCCGGAAAGTAACAGTCTGAAGCGGTGCCTGTATCGAGTAACTCTTTAAGCAAGCACAACTCGAGAGTTATATCACGTGGCCTGAATGTTATTAACTGGGTACCGTTGTAAGGTAGGCAGTATCTAATCTTGCGTGGATGAATCACTCTTAGACGTTATGTGAAGCAAAGCAAAACTTCACATGACAAGGTCTCACAAATGGAATGTCTCAGGCAGCCGATATAGGTCTAGCGTGTGTGACCAACTAAGCCTCTTGTGCCCCACGCATTGACGATGCGCAACCACTTCACAACAACACAACAATTCTTCCTTTGGATCACCATGAGCTGCATAAAAGGACAACTCATCCTCGACTCAAATGTTTCTCCACATATACCGAGATTGACCGCAAGACAAACACCTCCATACTTCCTAGAGCCTCGCAAGTGAGCCCGCCTTGAACAAAGCAAACATCCTCTCACACTCAATCTCGAGTACATCTGCTTCCTCCCAGTATTTCGCCATCAACGTACCACATTAGCGTCATTCCCTTGTAAACAGGCTTGTTTCTTTGCGATCTGGTCGACGGTCTGCTCTGGCGAACAGCCACACCTATCTTACCTTCAAACCTCCTCCTCATTGATACGGCTGTTTATTTTTTCAAGCCACTATCAATAATCATGCCTCTAGTGGGGGTTGAGTCGGAGAAGTCCCGCCGGCAGAATCTACACTCTCGTCGTCAGAAAGTGGCTGCCAAAGCCTCATCATCAGACAAACAAGAGCCTGCAACCCTCCCAATACCACCCAATCCTACGACTACACCTACAAAACCCAAATCTATACTACGTCGAGGCTCTTCAAATGTTGCCCAACAGAATCAAGTCGTAGCGGATTCGAATAGCACACCTGCTACCCCTCCGCGCCCCACATCCATGTACGACACAATTAGCGAATCTCAGGAAGGAGAGGTCTCTACCACAGAGCCTAAAGGCCAGAGGAGGAGAAGGTCAGAAAAACCCCAAGGGCATAAACACAGCGGGTCTACATCTGCAATGCCAAGTCTCGGTACACCACAACCGAAAGAACGACAACAGTCAATGACCCCTGGACGAACCAATGCTACGCCATTGCAAGCGTACGCTGGCCCTACATTCCATGCCTCACCAGCAGCATCCGCATTGCCTCTGCCGAAGTTTTTCTCAAAGTCTGTTCCAGCAGCCGAGAAAGGCACCAGCTTATCGACTATGATGGAGAAGGAAGTAAAAGAGGTATATCCAGAACCACCGTCTGATGAAAATGAGGAATCTCCGACTTTCGGGAAGGCGCAGTGTATTGGTGAGACCCGAGTAAGGGAAGAGTCTCCTCTGGATATATTCTTCAAGGCCGACAGGAGGGAGAAGGCAAGGCAACACAGTGAAAGTACAATTAAAACTCCAATTGGCGCTTTCCAATCTCCTTCAACGTGTACTCCACCTTTTGGCTCCGTGCTGTCGTTAAATAAGGACGTACGACATCATTCGCGCCATGCAACAGGCAGCTCCATGGGAGAAGTGTTTCCTTTGGATATCGATGACAGAGCTCTAAATAGTACAGAAACGCATGACCCTTCCAACGAGCTATCCAGCTTCTCTACTAGCTCGGTTCGGCCCAATTCCGCGCCGCCAGATGCCGCAGGCCAAGCTGACGCTGAGGAAGAACAGCGCAAGGCTAAGACCTTGCTACTGAAGAAATTACTCATGTCACCCCAGCTTCAGCGCCCGACAGAGGCTTCCTCCCAATCTGAACTTAAACCGAATCATAGGGACTCTTCCATGCGGGAACAGTCTCTATGCGTTCAGCGTTCTCCAGGTCAAGATATAAAGGGGTCAATGGCGTCAGCTACAAATACGCCTGGCGCACGTTCGGTTGTGGCTGTTCAGGATCTCAAACACGCAGCCAGCTTGCCTCGACTACAGGGTTCCTTGAACACGAAAGAGAAGAACACCGGCTCGCCTCGCTCACGCCCCCAATCTTCCAATCTCCGGAAGGAAATCCCTCTTCCTGCCTCGCCTATTCGGACCGATCTGCCGGAGCTCCCCGCTACTCCAACTCCGTCGCGAGTATCTAATCAATATGTTTCCCCAAAGCCACAAGCTCACAAGAAAATAAATACCAATGGAAATGCTTCAGCTTTCATTCCTGATTTTACAACAAATAAAATATTTCAGGGTATGGACAATACCCCTACCCAAGGTTCTAATTCAACGAAATCAATGGAGGACGACTTACGAAGGATCTTGAAGCTTAATGTTCTAGGCGGAACTGGTGCTAATGGAATCCAATTTTGAATGGTTGGGAATTTGATGTCTTCATGGAGGAATTGCCAATCGGAGTCGGCATTTTACTTCTTGGGAAATGCTAGGCGTTCTACTCGTTATGGACGGCGTTCTGTCACACGCAAATTCTCGAGGGACTTTCGGATGACCATTGTCCATTTGGATTCATCGATGCACGGTACACTTTAACTTTTTACGCTTTTCCCACTTCTTGAAATATCGTGTTAGTACCACCATGGAATTGTTACATTAGATCTGGTTTTTCTGTTTGGCACTAAATGCCGCATATTTGCACTTTTCCTTCGTTCGCGAAGAATATTAAAGTGGGACAGCCTCCGGAATCGGTTACATTAGGGCTAGGGATGATCTCGGACTGTCCAAACATTCTACGTCTCGCCTGTTGGTCATTGGGAATTGGGACACCTGGCCTAAGGGTCCTTTGAAACACGCGAGACCACCGCACCTCTGCAAGTTTTCATTGTTTGTTCCTTTTCCTGGATGGCAGTTGGTGAGGTGGAGACCTGAGGTTGCAATGCTCTGGGGATATGGCATACTTACTGCACGTCTGCATCATTTCCTTTGTTGCTTAGGTGATTATTAGGAGGGAAGGGAAGACAGTGTGATGTTGGGGATGGGGACAGTATTCTCGAAGATAGTAATAGATAAGCTTGAGTGTCTAGAACGAGTATGAACACCGTCCTTAAGACATAACGAAGCTAACAGTCTACTTGGAATCATCACGTACCTTAGATCATGATGCCCTGTAGTTTGACTACAAAGAAGTTGTGCTTTATTCTGGATATCAAAAAGCGATGACAGAAGGGCAGCTTCAGGAATGAATCTGGTCCGCACAGCGCTAAGAGCAGTCTACCCTCAGATTGGGAAAGTGGCTCTGGCTTCAGATTAAATTGGGCCGTGTTCGACTTTTCAAATTCTCATTATTTTGCTGATTGAGTTGCAAGAATATAAATATGTGTTACAACTTACACCTATCTCTGGGGAGTTGCTATGAAATATTGGAGCTAGTCAGGCCAGGTCGACACTCGTCTTTAGCAACAATGACCAGCTGACAACGAATCTTTACGCACGCATGACGAAGAACTGGCGACGTTAATACTCGGTGCAAATCCAACTTTGTTGAATGTCGAGAAACTCTTGGACTAGTCATCCAAGGGAGATAGAAAGGGTATATCATGATACTTTGAAACTGCAGTCTTGATGACTGTACCACGATACCCAGGCCCTGAAGCCAAGCATGCGGAAGAATTTCTTACACGTGACTATTTGAACAATCCCTTGTCATAGTAAAGCCCGGATACGCAATGGGTTCTTTCAATTACTGTGTACGGAGTACGTCGCTCGTTATGGCTGGATTTTCGGTGGCATCGAAGACAAACCTGGGGATGGTGGAGGGGCTAATGAAGATGCATCGACAAGGGTTGTGCAGGCTTTCCATTGGACGTATCTAAGGTATGTATTATTGTGTATCACAATAGTGGGGCAGCTGAGGGTTAATATCACGTCTTTCCTTGCTCCCTCAATGTTTTTGACCGGTTCTTCAATATACCTTCAGATGCTGCACAGTCCCTTTCTATGATGGTTTCCGCAACGTCGACGGTGCCTCGAGCGCCGTCTCCTTTGTCCAGCCGTCTCAGGCGAAGAAGGTATGAATTTACCACGACTCCTGTCCTAGGCATCTTAAATATCTCATCCATAACTCTTATGCCTGTTCTTTGAACGCTTGTTCTGACGCATAACGTGCTTGTTTGATATGGCCAGTGGGTAGTCAAAATCAAGCTGACTCCAGGAAATCCATAGTAACCTTTGGGAAATTGCAGCCTCAAGCTTGAAAGATAAAGACAAAGCCTGCATCGACTTAACATCCCCAGCAAAACTAGACGACCTCTTAAGAGTTGTCGAAGAGAAGAAAGCGGAATGTACCAAAAAGCAGTGGCGGATACCAAGGGGACACGGCAAGGAAACAGTTGTATTGCGTGATATCTTTGCCAAAATCGCAACATGGATACAGAAGTTTGTTCAGATTGGCGACACCATCATGCAGTATGATCCAGGGCATGCAGCGTTGCCGTGGGCAGCAGTGCGGTTTTTGCTTCAGGTGTGATTTGCTTGTTCTTGCTAGGGTTCCTTTGTCACTCATAATTTGGTAGGTGTCTATGAATGAAGCGCAGAGTTATGCCATTGTGCTAGAAGGCGTGGAGAAGATATCGAACCTCTTGGTACGTTATGAGATACACGAAAGACTGTATCTAGGCGCGAACCGAGAAGCGACAAAACATCTAGAAGGACTTCTGATTGGGCTCTATGTTCTGGTGTTGTCGTTCCTTGCGAAAGCGAAACGCTTTTATACCAAAAGTAGTGCAAGTAAGTGTAGCCTTAACAACTACCACCTACGAATTGCAAAGGCTGACATGCATATTAGAGCGTGCAGTCGAAAGCGTCGGAGCTCCTTACAACAAATTCCAAGAGTTACTCGGCAAAATCAGTCAAGAACAGGTCCAGGTTGACGCCTATTCCTCCTTAGTGGCCGCCGAACAACAGCAGAGTATTGAAGCAAATTTGGAGATGTTATCAAACTCTGGAGGAGCCAATCACCAGCAGCTCGCGAAAGTGCTTGATGATCTACAAAGACCCATCAATCGCATGGATGATTACCTAAAGAGCTTGCAGGATCAGCTTCAGGCTGCAGAGCGCCTCCAAATCCTTGAGTGGCTGTCCACCCTACCCTATAAAAAGTATCACAATCAGGCCCAGAAAAATATTCTCCAAGGTACAGGTGCGTGGTTCCTTAAAAACAAGCAACTACTGGAGTGGCGGGTGTCAAGTTTTTCGTCCATTCTGTGGCTCCATGGCATTCCTGGATCGGGTAAAACCAAACTGACGTGAGTGATCATGACCAGTGATCTCATCGTAATCCACGGCTCAACAAAGAACAGATCCATGTTGATACAGCAGCTCCTGGACGACTTTCGGAAGGGCCAGAATCCTAATCCGGTCTATTTCTACTGCGCGCGGAGTTCCGCCGAGCCGAAACGTGCAGACCCAGAGAGTATACTACTCAACATCGTCAAGCAGATGTCTTGTCTAGAGCCGGGCGAGCCCATTCTCGGTCCGGTACGAGAGAGATACAAGCAAAGAGACGCATCGGGCTCGTTGGGCTTAGAGGAATGTACGGACATCATAATTAATCTTACCAAAGACCGTCCGCTCACGACCATCGTGCTCGATGCACTTGACGAATGCGACGAAGAAAAACGGCCTGATCTACTTGAAGCATTAACAGAGATTCTTCAACGTTCCACAAATCTAGTCAAGATATTTGTATCTAGTCGAAATGATCATGATATCGTCTGCCAATTGACCGAGTACCCGAATCTCGAGATTCAGGCGAACAAGAACCATGAAGACATTGTCAAGTTTGTTCACAGCGAAATAGAACATTCGATGAGGATTAGGAAAGCTACTTTCGGCACAATATCCACGACCTTGAAGCAGCGTGTGATACAAGTGTTATGCGACGGGGCTCAAGGAATGTTAGTGCAGCCCCTTTCTCCAGGTATCGAACTTATTTTTGTATTCATTGTCCTTGAGAGTTCTTTGCCACAACGTCATGGGCTGTAGGTGCGCTGAAGCATAGCAAAATATTTCTGTTCTTCTGGCGCCGCAGTGAATGCACGTCTGTAGGTTCCGTGTAATTGTTCTATTGAGTTTAGAATTTCGAATTCGCCAGGACTAGATACTGACGCAGAACTTCTCCTAGGTTTCGCTGGGTTGAACTTCAGCTGCAGTACCTATGCACGATAAAGTTACCGAGTTTGATTGAAAAAAGACTCGGCAAACTTCCTAGAAAGCTCAGTGAGCTCTACGATGAGCTATATTGTACCAAGTTTGATTCACATGAAAATGAAGAGACTGCGATCGCGGAAGGCGTTTTCAGATGGCTGCTCTGTAGTCACGTACCTCTCGAGACTGATGAGTTCCTTGTCGCGGTCTCTTTCTGTAGCGGTGAAGCTATCGAGCTCACCAAGGACACACTGCTTAACTTATGTTTCAATTTTGTTGTGCACGATGACAATGTCAATGTCTTCCGGTTCGCGCATCTCTCCGTCCGAGAATATCTGGAATCCAAAGACAATTACGAAGCTTCTCTTAATCACGCCACTGCTGCGTTCAGTTGCTTGTCGTATTTGACTTTACCACCTAAAAGGAACCAGGCCCCGTTGCGTAAATTCAACTATGCATACTTGGTTTGGGCTATTCATTCAGCGTCAAGTGGCAAGCGACGGCTCGAAGGAGGACTCCATGAACTGTTTCGCAAGTTTCTAGGTAGTATTCAATGCCCTTCCCCATTCTTTGTCAAGTGGTCTGGGAAGATCGAATCCAAATTACGTGGTCCGGGCTGGACTCAGTTACCGGGATTGAGGATATCCTCCATGAGAAGCAGCCCCGTTAGTCCTATCTTCGCGGTAAGCGCATGGGGCTTTTCCGAGATTTTGGAAATTGAAGTCGGCTTCGAACCCATCATCCTTGACAGACGAAACAAAAATGGGTCTACCGCGCTTATAATTTCGAGCAGGTATGGTCAAGAAGATATCGTAAGACTTCTACTTCAGAATAATGTAAATCTAGAGATTAGATCGAGGTATGCGCGTGGGGATGGCGGTACAGCACTTCAAATCGCAAGTAGAAGCGGTCACACGATGGTTGTTCGGATGCTCCTTGACCATGGCGCAATTATCAACACTCAAGGGTTTGATAAAAAAACGCCACTTGTGGAAGCATCTTCTTATGGCCACAAGGATATTGTCCAGATATTGTTAGAGAAGGGAGCAGATGTGAACCTTCAGTATGGGCCAAAGGGGGAATCAGCCCGCACTGCTCTAGCAGCCGCTTGTGCAAGAGGCAATGCAGATATTGTCCGTCTTTTGATCAATTCCGGAGCGGATGTCAATTCCTTTGATAGTAGATATGGTACTGCGTTAACTGGAGCGGCCAAGTACGGTAGATGTATCACTATACAGCTTTTATGTGAAGCTGGAGCGAACGTTAACCTGAATATCCCTTCACTAAAGCTCGATGATTATTCATCCAATGAATATCCCAGTGCTCTGATTGCGGCGGCTGCACGGGGTCATATAGACTCAGTCCAGCTTCTGCTAAAGTCAGGGGCGGATGTTAATCCTTGGAGTGGGACATGGAACTACAGTACGGCTCTAATCTCAGCAGCTGACCTTCACAATGTCGACTGGAAGTACACTAGCGCTCTTATTGCTGCAATCGAGAATGGTCATACTGAAATTGTAAGTTTGGTCCTGGAAGCTGGAGCGGATGTCAATAGAAAAAGCGCACGGTTCGGAAGTGCCTTGGAAGCAGCCGTAGAAACGGACCACAAAGCAGCTGTCCCGCTATTACTCAAGAAGGGAGCAAAGATGGACAATCTAGACCTCAATGACCGGGAGAAAATTACTGCAGTAATAGAGCTCGGTAACATAGAGCTCGTTAGAGCCATAATAAATTGGGGGGTAGATGTTCACGCGAAGGACTCTCATGGATGGACCCCCTACGATGTCGCGTGGGCCCACGGGCACAAAAGTATCTGTGATTTATTACCTATAGAACCCTCACTTAATGCCTACCAAGACCAGGTACATGGCTTAAGGCCTGATGGGTTGAGTGAGATGGGCAAAACGTTGGGGGCATGGATCCCACATGATGATCTTACGGTCGCTCGAGGTTGTATGCCCTTTCAGCAAGAATCGATGCCAATTTAGTAACGGCCTTCCAGGTACAGACGTGGAGATTGACTGGCCTCATTGTGACTCGGTACTCGGGAATCATCCTATGCCTGCCGGCACGTACAGTTACTATTTCGAGGTTGAGTTTATCAACGATTACGATAGACACGGATGGTTAGTTTTTAAAATCGAGTCCAGTCACGGTCTGACGCTGATATGGTGGTCTTGTAGCATATTTGCAATCGGCTTCTGCGGAGCTTGGGGACGTCCTGAACCGTTCTGGGAATACTATAGCGATAACGGACGAAAATACACTACAAGTAGCAATGATGTTTACGGCCCACCGTGCACGGCAGGGGATTTAGTAGGGTGTGGTATTGACTTCAGCGCAAATACTGCTTACTTCACAAAGAATGGAGAGCATCTAGGTAGATGAGAGCTATACACGTCGAAGACTTGCGAACGGGCTAATCTGGTGAAATAGGTACAGCGTTTACTGGCATCACGGGAAGATTATTTCCAGTGGTAAAAGTGGGAAGCAGCGGCATGAGAATTAAGGTGAATTTCGGTCAGCAAGAGTTTGTGTATAAGGGTCTATAATCACACAAAGAGTCGGTGGGTATAGAGCTATCGTTTGGTGACTGTCGATTCGTTTCACTCCCATTGTGCTATACATAGGTGTGTTCGCTATATTTCTACGCCTTTCGAGCACCTCCAACCGACCCCTTAGACAAACATAAGCCTGAGAAGGCTCTTCGAAAGGGCCAACAGCTCCATTTATCGAAGCTACTGAGTACATGAACTTGATGCGTTGGCGAGAAAGCGTCTTTGGTCGAATCTGATGGAGATAGAGGGTAGAAACGGACTGGCACATCACTTATGTATGTCCGAGGGGTCACTGATTTCTGTTAACGGTTCCGTTTGGGGTTATGGGTCCGAACAAGTGAGTGGGCCCCCAGTTTGTACCCCTGCGGACTCTTCGTTAAGTGGGATCTTGCTGCTTTTACTTTGCTCGTCGACAGAGCGTAATCAAGCTGGAACGGGAATATATGGTTTACGGTCTGTGCGGGTCTGATGACCTGTCTTTGTGTTATCCTTTTGATTTCACGCCGCATATGCGTGGAGCGATATCTCTAGGAGTTCCTTGAAATTCTGAATAGGATCAATATGGATCTTTCAACCAATGTAAGTGGTGCTCAAGAAATGCCGTCCATTCATTTCCCACTTTACTGTTACTAGGTGTTTATTCCACATCAACCCCTTGTACTTGAACAAACTCTCCTTCCAACCCCTCCAGCTCATCAGTCTTCGAACATATCACATCCCACCAAACCCAGAACATCTCTATCCTAACAATTTATTTTTGTACAAGTCTTTAATCCTACCTCTACAAAAAACGAGCCAAAAACATCTATTCAATACCTTCTTGCTTATGCAAACTATTACACAGTTTATCATGATTACGTGAGAGAGCCCACATTCGAATCGGCAAGCAGAGCATCGTTTGGCGATACGGCGAGCTTGTGCAACGGCTGAAGTATCGTAACCCCAAGGAAATAGCGTTTCCGTCAAGACAGTCAATGACAGTATGCCTGCATGGATACTAAAGCAAGGAGCTAGGAAATAGACAGAGGGTAAGATCATACAGAGGGCCAAAAGGGGGAAAACGCAGAAGCAGCGGTGGGATCAGAAGCAATATACCCACTAAAGCAAAAAGATACAACGGTATAGGAGCACGAAGGGGGGGTCGGTTTACCGAAACCGTTGACTCTTACATACCTTACCGATAAGGCTGGTGGTACTCCCAACCTAGCTAGACAAGCACCGCTCGCATATGTACAACCCCCTCTACGAACAAGGGCACTCATGCTGATTAACCTCCTCCTCCTCCTGCACTCCTTCCTTGACCTAATACTACACTAGCATCCCTTAATTTCAACTATGTATCCCCGTCTTCATCCAACCATCATCATCATCATCATCATCATCATCAACGAAACCCCCCCTCCTCAAAAGAAACTTATTATGCCCTTTGAATCCCAGACCACGGGAACGGCAGCTCCTCCGAGGAAACTTGACGTTGGGGTTTTGTTTTCTGAAAGGGGCGGGAGTACTGGCTGCGCTTGTGATGGGGTTGGATATGAGATGCGGCTTTGGACGGTTCTTTGGGGCGGGGGGGGAAGGGAATATGTTGTTGAGGTTTGGGAGGGATTGTTGGATGGATGGATAGGTAGGTAGGTGGGGTGGTGGTGGAATGGAAGGGCAGGATGTCCAAGGAGAAAACAAAACGTTGATGTGACAGAAGGATAGGAGCGTTAATGCGAGAGGAGGAAAAGGAAGAGGCGGCTGGGGATAGCGGACGAAGGGCTATTGTAGTGGATAAGAGACGACTCTTCTAGTTGCAATTACGGGAGCAAAGAAGCCACACATCTCCTCGAGATGAGCATAGAGGAAGTTGACGCTAAGCCACTGCCCCTTCTACCCCAACCTCACCTCCAAGCCTGCAAATTCCTCAAGACACAACTCTCTCCCCTCCTCTCCACAATACTGCCAATGACCTTCACCTCCTCCCCAACCTCTCTGAGCTCATCAATAGTCTCTTCCAACTTTTGCTTTGCAACAACTAACACCATTCCCAAACCCGTGTTCAGCACCCTCGCGAACTCTCCATCCTCCAAATTCCCCTCTTTCTTCAACCACTTCATCACAGATGGCATCTTCCACGTCGAAACGTCAATCTCGGCCGCCAGATGATCAGGAAGCATCCTAGGGACGTTTTCGACCAAACCACCGCCGGTAATATGCGAGAGACCCTTTACGAGATCCTTTTGCACAACCTTTAGGATAGGCTTGACGTAGATTCTCGTCGGCGTCAGTAAGCTCTCACCCACGCTCATGCCTTCGGCCCACGGCGCCTGATCTTGAAATGTCAAGCCGGCGTTCTCGACGATCTTCCTAACCAGCGAAAAGCCATTGGAGTGGCAACCACTACTCACTAGCCCCAAAAGGACATCCCCAACCTGCATGGCCGCTTTATCAGGCAATAACGATCTGCCTTGCTTGACTGCTCCAACGGTAGCGCCTACGGCATCGTAGCCGCCGTCGGAAGCAAACATACCTGGCATTTCCGCGGTCTCGCCGCCTATTAACGCACAGCCAGCCTCCCTGCAACCGGTAGCGACACCGCTCACAAACGCCTCTGCGACCTCAACATCTAATTTCCCGCAGCTGTAGCAGTCAAGGAAAAACAGGGGCTCAGCGCCTTGCACCACGAGGTCATTTACGTTCATGGCTACTAGATCGATGCCAACAGTGTCATGCTTGTTCATCGCATGTGCAATCTTTAGTTTTGTGCCTACACCGTCGATGGCGCCAATAAGGGTTGGTGGCGAGTTGTAGCCTGCAGCCGCAAGGTCAAAGAGACCGCCGAAGCCACCAAGGTCGGCTGGAGCGCCGGAGCGAGCAGTGGAAGAGACATGAGAGGTTATGCGTTTGACGAGGGTGTTGCCGGAACTAATATCCACGCCGGCAGAGGCGTAAGTTAGTGGCGTGCTGTTAGTGTGGGCCTGGGGTGCAGGTGTGGAACTGGAATTAAGAGCGCGGTGGCCGATATCGGTACGGTGATGCATTTTAGGAAAATGAATTGTTGAGATTCCGGTGTAAGCAAGCATGACCGCGGCGTCGAGTGTCGCGGCTGTGGACGTAGCTGCTATGACCCGGCCGCCAGAGGTCGTAAGATCTTGGGAAGCGAGAGCAGTGCCGGCATGAAATATCATAATGTCAGAAGGTGGTGGTTTGAGGGTTATAATGTCGCCGCGGGCATAGGGCCCTGGATAGCCTCCTGCCGCTGCGACGACGGTGGCGGAGAATTTACGTTCGGTTTTGATTGATATGGCATCAAGATAATGGTCTGTACATGCTACCATGATCTCTGCTAGATCGGTGTCCGCACTCATCAACGGAAGCAGTGTTTGTGTTTCTGGGTCACCGAAGCGAACGTTGTATTCAAGGACCTTTGGCCCGTCCTTAGTGATCATAAGACCGGTGAAAAGTATGCCAACAAAAGGAAAGCCTAGTAATGGGTTAGTTTATTTTCATGTGGGGATATAGAGAGATCCCAACCTTGCTTCCTCATCCCATCAACAGTTGGCTGCAAAATTTTACGGTGTACCTCCTTTATCAGGTGTGGCGAGGCAATGTTCGCTGGTGCATAGCAGCCCATGCCACCGGTGTTCGGTCCCTTATCGCCATTGTATATCTGCTTGTGGTCTTGTGCTGGTGGAAGAGACCGAATCGTGTAACCGTCACTGAAAGTTAAGAAGCTCAATTCGTCGCCCTCCAGGAACTCCTCGATTACCACTTCATCTCCTGCAGCGCCAAATTCCTTCTTCTTCATGATGTCGTGCAGAGCATTATGAGCCTCCTCCTTTGAAGATGGTATAATCACCCCTTTGCCAGCTGCTAAACCACTCGCTTTGAGTACGATATTGGGAGAAACGTTATCGAGGAATTCATTCAGGTATTCTTTCGCTAAATCGTAATCCGTAAACTTCTTATAACCCGCCGTTGGTATGTGATGCCTGGTCATAAAATCCTTGGAAAACGCTTTTGAGCCTTCCAAACGTGCAGCAGCTTTGGTGGGCCCGAAACATCGTATCCCGGCTATTGTCAGGACTCAGCAATGCATAAATCCTGCTGAGGGCAATGCAAGCCGCACCTGCACGGAAATACCCTTCGATTCCAGCAACTAACGGCGCCTCAGGGCCTGGAACGACGAGATTCACCTCGTGCTCCTTTACGAATGCAACGAGGCCGGGGAAATCATCTGCCTTTACTGAAGTCACATTTTGTACATTTCGCATGTCCCGTGCCGTCCCTCCCTCCCCTGAACGTCAGAAAGATATCGTAACCTTTTCGGTCTAGAGCAGCTTACATTGCCGGGGACGACATATATGATGTCCACTAGGCAGTTGTCAGACTGTGGTGAAAGTCAGAAAGAGATCAGGGAGACCAGTGCTCTTATGTTTACCTCGAGGAGATTGGCTCAACTTCCAGGCGAGGGCATGCTCTCTGCCACCATTGCCGACCAACAATATACGTAGATGGTCCTTCTCCATCTTCAACGGTCTTTGGAAGATTCAGTATCTGCGGCAACGCTGCAGCTGGGATGAAGTTCAGTAAGCGAGTATTGCTTAGTAATAGTGTCATTTTTCTGATGCACCATAAAAATATTTGACCACCAGAATCATTCAATTTCTCAAATTCCCTCAAATTCCTTACTTAATGTAGAGACATGAATATGGATATGAGTATATCGTAATGTATAACCTTCGAGGACCAAACTTCCTTGATCATACATACCTGTCATCTTCTCGAAGCCCAACTACCGATTTTAATCAAGTCTTGCTGTGACAAGGTTCGATAGCTAGTTCGAAAATGATCAAGATAAGTGAGTTGATACTTGGACTTTTTGAGAAGGCTCCAATACTAAGAAGCTTATAGGAGTTCCGGCCTCGTCCGCCAATATTGGTATGCTCTTACCTTAAACCCTGAAATCAGACACGCTCGCTCACTCACGTAGGTCCTGGCTTTGACGTGATTGGACTCGCTCTCTCCGTCTACCTTGAACTCCATGTCACTGTTGCTCCTGCTTCTTCTCCAACCTATCTCAATTGCAGTATTTCCTACGATGGCTCGGGTTCTGAAAACATCAGTCTAGTCCCAGATCGTAATATTATCACACAAGCTGCCTTATATGTGCTGCGCTGTCACAATCGGCATGAATTTCCCCTGCAAACACATATTCACATCGTCAACCCTATTCCCCTTGGTCGAGGCCTAGGCTCTTCTGGGGCAGCAGTGGTCGCAGGTATTATTTTGGGAAATGAGGTCGGGAATTTCGGGATGTCGAAAGAGCGAATATTGGACTTTTGCCTTATGATTGAAAGACACCCAGATAACGTTGCTGCAGCGCTTTACGGCGGCTTCGTTGGCACCTATCTGAACGAATTGAACGAGGTTGACATGGCACGGAAAGAGATACCACTTAGTGAAGTCTTACCAGCACCAGCTGGTGGGATGGACACTGGAAAGACGCCTCCTCTACCGCCGCTGAATATTGGTCATTACATCAAATTTCGATGGGCCCCAGAGATCAATGCGATTACCATCATACCCGATTTCGAAGTCAGTACAGCAAAGGCGAGAGATGCCTTACCCAAAGAGTACAAGCGGGCGGATGTGGTCTTTAATCTCCAGCGGGTCCCTCTCCTCACTTATGCTCTAGGTCAATCTCCTCCACAACCCTCCCTTATTTTCGAAGCTATGCAAGACAAGATGCACCAGCCATACCGCCAGACACTTATTCCAGGACTGAAAGAGGTCCTAGAGTCGGTAATGAGTGTTTCCCACCCTGGGCTTCTTGGAATTTGTCTCTCGGGTGCCGGACCCACAGTGCGTGCTATGAAATGTTTCTCTCCTAGTGATAGATCTAAGCGTTGACCAAATCTGCAGATTTTGGCACTTGCGACAGGCAATTTCGAAAATATCGCACAAGCCATCATTGATCGGTTTGCAAAGGAAGATATACAGTGCCAGTGGAAATTGCTGAAGCCGGCGGAAGATGGCGCCACTGTAAGCAGAGAAGGTGTTCACTCAATTCTGGGGTCAATCCTGGACTATGTGAATTCGGCTGTTCGGAGCCGGACATAGCCGCATATATGAAGAGCGTTCCCTGTCTATCACGTGAAAAGCAACTCTGGGAGAATCATTCACGGCCACCTCTGGATATATTCACCACCATAGAGGGGGCAGAAGGAAGGCCTGCGAAGCCGCTTACGATTTTGAGACTAAAGTCGAAGTTTCCCTTTCAAGAATGAATTGGAGTATAGAAAAGAGCGGGAGACTTCGAATCACCAATGGAAGTTAAAAGCTAGTAAACAACAACCTGTCTCTGTAAAGTATGTGGGTAGGAACAGTTTTCAGAAACAAGTGGCAATCTTTCCCTTCCACTTGAAAAATCCCATATTTGACTCCAAATAGCTAATTGGACAAGGAGTCATATCAGTTTCTTGAGAAAAGCATAGTGGTTGACCTAAAGTTCAAACGCAATGTATATGCGATAGAAAGATCTGGAAAAAGGAATCTATGAAGTGAGCCAATCTTGACCCAGATTGTCACATCCTCTGGCAGTCTGAGGGACTATCGGTTGGTTTTTGGTGAAAGGCGCTACAAATTGCCTCAAACTGCGATGTCTAGAAGACTGGTTGTTGTTTGACAGCGGACATGTAGGTATGACCAGCAAATTCCATGGTTGAGAACATACTGATCTTCGTACAGACTTAGATTCTTTCCGTCACAATACCTAGTGGTGGAGAACCCTGTCTGTTGCCAAGGCTCTCGCATGCATACATTGCCTCGAGACTCTCCACCGAAGCCCCAAGCATTCCCCAGAAACTAGTAGAGCTGTTATCGATCTGCTGGCGGAGATGTTAAAGATCAGGCACATCATATTGTCGTGATTTGATTGCGGGATTTTTGGCGACCCGAATCATTCCAGTAACTTCTCCATTCTCAAATGTTCGTCCAATTTCCAAGCCTACGCTAACTGATAAGACCTGAGATATCTCAATGCATTTGCTATTACTAGGGCCTTTATCTTGACGCACCGCATTCAATCAATCATAAGGACCAAGCCTCACTGATTACGGACGAGCGCCGATGACTTCGTCAAATCATCACTGGAAGACAAAACCGAGCGAGTAATGAATCCCACATTTAAGGTGTGCTCAAAGGCGTTTCTTTTCGCAGAGCCCCAGCACCACACGTCACAAACGTGGCTGTTACTGCGGCGAGTTGAATGAGCCAAGAGCGATGCCGCCAAAGGGGGAGGTCTAGTGCATTAGGAGGGGGAAGTGAGATGCTGGAGGTGCTGGGGGTATAAGGATAGGGTGACGGAATGATCTTGGTTGGGAAAGTTTGATGCTAGGGAAAAGGAACATAGCTGAAGAGGACTAGCGGCCTAGCTTTCCGGACTGCAATTGATGTGCTTGGAAATTTTCTTTTCGCGTGAGCTGAAATGGCAGCTCAGCTAGATGTAGGACGCAAAGTACTGTAGAGAAATATCTATTCTCTGAAAGTTAACTTAGAGTCAAATTATTAGTGGCATTGTCCTTGATATCTCTATCTGGGGTATCTCAAATCAACGCAGCACAATCGCGAAATTATTTCTAGTCCCTCCCTGCCGCACCTCCTCTTTTTTGAATACTCTCCTGACTTCCTCTACATGCCCGTCATATTTCCAAAGGTAATAAACGAGTTTAAGACTCATCTTCCTCCTTACCTTGACGTACCCTAAGGCCTGCATGATCTCCTCCAACTTCTTCTCATTCAGGTATCTAGAGTTTGTAACACAAGATGCCGGCAGTACAAGGAACAATCCTGGAAGGGCTTCCTCTGCCTCAGCCTCTAGCTTCTGTGTCCTCAAGAATTGTCCAACCCGCCTCAGCATGTTCCCTCTTCCTACTGCATCCCCAACGTAATTCACCACCAAGCTCAAGCCTACGACATCGAAACCCACAATTTTTCGCTCTTGTGACGTAGGTATAGGCATCTCCATGAAATCTTGTTGCTCAATTCCTGGCTTTTGAGAGTGTAGATCTATCCTCGTAACATCAAATATGCCGCTCTTGGAGCAAGCATTGTCCGTCCTGAGTGCGCCAACTTCTAGCATTCTCAGCTGCTCTTCCTGCCCAGAAGCTATGCTAGCTTTGAAGTCCGGGAGGATCTCGGAGAACCATTGCATAAGCACACGACTTGAATCCCCACCTCGCTCGGATGATTGCCCTCGGATGCTCGCTTCTTGGTATTTCTGCAGGCCGCCAGAGACCGAGAGCTGGGCTTGGAGAGAAGCCGCGGCTGTGATATCGTTGGTGACTACAGCAGCATGGAGCTGCTTCTGAAGTGTGTGATGAGAACGGATGAGGGAGCGCGTTGCGCGGGAGGAGAGCGAAGAAGGCCTCTTAACCGTCGGCGGCCGGGTGTTGGAAAGGAGCGATTTTCGTTTGTGGATGTTTGAGCCCATGACGGTTGGCTGTATGGCCTAACCAGCTGAGCTGGGTAGGTAGTGTCTGTATTTCAATCCATAGAAGAAGATCTCAATGATCGAGAATGCGGGCTCAGAAAGTCGTGGTCGGTAACCACCGGCGCTAGTGCAGCCCACAAACTAGGGTTTAGCGATATTTTGTCGAATGCTGAACATTCGTGATTTAGTCGACGACGAGCATCCACAACCACCGCAATGGCGCCAGGCAAAGATAGTAAGAAGAAAGGTTAGTGCCAATCCGATCATCCGCGGGCTCTGGGAACTGCGCCGTGCAGAATATTGCCTACCGATCTCCTCACTCGAGTGATCTGCCCGCTATGCGTTCCAGCATTTGCAAGATCAAAAGACCATAGAATAAGGAAGAAAATTAAGTGATTCCAAATGCTCACATGTTACTAGGACCTGTCACGGGCAAACACAATGCCAAAGCCTCCCTCGCCGCCAAAGCCGCCCTCAAAGGCGTACGTCCAGCCCCAAACTCTTCCCTGATGCTCCGTGCATCCTTCCCCATAGACTCCCTCCCAGCTTTAACTGACCGCTCCTCCAGAGCCATTCCAAGAAAGTCCGCAAAGTGCGTCTCTCGACAACCTTCCACCGGCCGAAGACCCTCCAACTCTCACGCGCCCCCAAATACCCCCGCAAATCCGTCCCCCATGAGCCCCGTCTCGACTACCACAAGGTGATAGTCCATCCTCTAAACACAGAGAGCGCGATGAAGAAAATTGAAGAGAACAATACGCTGGTTTTTATCTGCGATGTCAAGGCGAACAAGAGGCAGATCAAGGAGGCGCTGAAGAAGTTGTACGATGTAGATTGCGTAAAGATAAATACTTTGATTAGGTGGGCTATTTTTCAGAACACCAGATCTATCTACACACAGACGGATAGGGGCTGACATTAGTTGTGCACAGACCCGATGGATCAAAGAAGGCATTTGCGAGGTTGACGCCGGATGTCGATGCTTTAGATATAGCAGCGACGAAACTGGCAATCGTCTAGATGGTGGTCGGGGTTGGTGGTTGAGACTTGTCTATGGCTTTTCAGGCTTTTGCAATGGACACGTTTTGCATCCAGTTTTCGCATTATGGCTCATGAGTGGAATATCCAATGCCGTGCGGACATATTATGCTTCCCCAATCTCTATTTCGGCCACCAACGAATCCGCCGTGGTCATCCCGTAGGCATACATCCCGTAGACCTAGTCCCGTTATTTCCTTCCCCAAGTCTATCATCTCTCCCCATATATTTCCCACTTTCACCGTAATCGTACAATTCCTCAGCGTTATGCCTCCCCGTCGAATCTACTATCCCCACTCCTCATTTCACCCCTCAATCCCCCTCACAATCCCGCCCCTCACATTCCCCCACTCCCCCTCATCATCTCCAAATGCCTCAACACACTCACATTCGCATCCAAAAACCTATCCACACAATTCTGCGTGCACGTCTCCTCCCCACTCGTCAGCGTACCCCCCGCGATTTTATTACCCGCCACGCATTTCGTCCAGCAAATGTCGGCGAGGTTGTGAACGGCTGTCGGACGAGAGCGTTAGCAACCCCTCCAAGCAAACATAGAGCAGCGGAGGGAGAGAGTAGGAAGGGATTGAGGGAAAGAAGAAGAAGTTGCAGGGAGGCCATACATTCCTGGATCTTAGCCTTTTGCATTTCATTCTTTAGCGATTGCTGGAGGTCGCGCTTTTCGGCGTCGGAGAGGCTGTCAATTTGGGATTGCGAGACAGATTGCGGGTCCATGGTTACGAGTTGAGCTGGAGATAGGGGAAAGAAGGAGGGAAGAGATTTTGAGGCAGGGGTTTGTAAGGTTTGGGAGAGAGTTTGGAGGAGGGTTCAAAGCTTTGGGTGAGCTCTCAAGCAAATAGATAGATAACGCGCTGATGATCGTAATGTATTATACTGCTTTTTGAATATACGTATTCATTTCAAAGCTTTACAATAACTCCAATCTTAGATTTAATAATCAGGTTAGTATTCAGAGATACTTCAATTCAGATATAATATTGAAGAATAAATACCATACAAGTCCGCAAGATGTGCTTGTCAACAGGGTAAATATCGTTGTATGCGAAACCTTGTTCGTTTTTTGGGATTTGCCGAGAGCCCCATCAAAATTTTCAAAAAGTGCAAAATAAGAACGAATCAACCCCACTGCCCCCCCAGTGCTTCATATGTAGTATATTCAATGCTTGATATGTAGTATATTCAGTGCTTCATATGTGCTCTATTCAGTGCTTCATATGTAGTATATTCAGCGCTTCATATGTAGTATATTCAGTGCCCCATATGTGGCCTACTCAGTGCTTCATATGTGGCCTATTCAGTGCTTCATATGTAGTATATCCGATGCTCCATATGTGACCTACCCAGTTCTCCATATGTGATCCATTCAGTGCCTCATGTGACCTACCCAGTGCTTCATATGCGATCTATTCAGTGCTCCATATGTGGCCTATTCAGTGCCTCATGTGACCTACCCAGTGCTTCATATGCGATCTATTCAGTGCTTCATATGTGACCCGTTCAGTGCCTCATGTGACCTACCCAGTGCTTCATATGCGACCTATTCAGTGCTTCATATGTGACCTATTCAGTGCTTCATATGTAGTACATTCAGTGCTTCATATGTAGTATATACGATCTATTCAGTAAGTCGCATAAGAGGCACTAGATAGGTCACATATGAAGCACTGGGTAGATCACATACGAAGCATCGAATATACTACATATGAAGCACTGAATAGGCCACATATGGAGCATTGAATATACTACGTATGAAGCACTGAATAGGTCGCATATAAAGCACTGGGTAGGTCACATATGAAGCACTGGGGGGGCAGTGGGGTTGATTCGTTCTTATTTTGCACTTTTTGAAAATTTTGATGGGGCTCTCGGCAAATTCCAAAAAAACGAACAAGGTTTCGCATACAACGATACTAGCGCCCTAGTACTGTACTAGCTAAAATTACCACACAGAAGCATCGGGACCCTCCAGCTGAGATGGTGCCCCACGCTATCTACATTCGCAACATGGACTGTTTATGCTGAGCTCTTATGCCGGAAGTGACCTCTTTCAGTTGAAGACACTCAGACCTGAACATTTTGCGGCTTATAGCTCATCAAGTTCCTTGAGTCCTCTTGTACCAAACCCATAGCCATCGGCTTTGAATAGGTTCTGTTTGCGCATACGATCTTGACATTCTCTCTTGGTGAAAATGCCGGGGCGTAGAAAAGCTCTACTGATCGGAATCAATTACACTGGTTCCTCCCATCCCTTGGCCGGTTGCGTCAACGATGCATGGAACATTCGAAGATACCTTGCCGATGAGCGCGGATTCTCCGAAAAAGAAGGCGACATGGTCATGTTGACGGACATTCCGGAACACAGTGGGAAAGCCTACGAGCCAACTGGCGGTAACATCATGGCAGCCATCA
>JAABUS010003417.1_pt1 | contig 25881 bp, 28 predicted proteins | sample 5560161 | NCBI WGS metagenome assembly JAABUS01 (sample SAMN10711885, study PRJNA513376) | rock metagenome | isolation source: Antarctica rocks | place: Antarctica: Victoria Land, Trio Nunatak nord | collected 2016-01-04
CTCCTGCGTCGGGAGCGCACCGCGAAGGTCGGGATCAAGGCCCAGCGCCTGATGGCCGGTTGGAACGACGCTTACCTCCTCAAGATCCTCAACGCATGAGATGCGATCGCCCTGGGTCTATGGCCTTGCGCTGCTGCCAGCCGGTAGACAGGCGGTATAATGACCATGAAGGAGAAAGCCGCGATGGCCGCCACCCTGCATGACATAGACAACCGCATACGCTACGCAACTCCGGAGGAAGGGCGCGCCCTCTTCGATTACCAGGCGCGCAAACTCCTGAGCATCAGCGGTGAGGAATTTCTTCGTCGGTGGGACGAGGGCGAGTACCGCGATATTGCCGACGCTCCTGGCCATCGCCACATCATGCGGCTCGCCATGCTGATCCCCTTTGGCCGGCAGGAATCCTAGAGAGGCCGCTGACGCCTTCCTCGTGTCCTTCAAGCAGACGCTTGCCTGCGTCACCGATGCCCACGTCATCCCCTCCGGCTACGAACCAGAACCGGCGCTGCAGAGCGTGACGCTCGTGCCGCGTGGTGGGCGTGCCGGCGACCCGGCGCCGCTCAGGACCGAGCACGGTCGGCGGGGGTTGTGGCTCTCGGTCGGCCACGACTACCGCATCGTCGCGGTATCAGGATTGGGCATCGTACGCGCGCCCTGGCAGGTGAGCACCGCCAGATACGTGTACGACATCCTCAACGCGGAGGGTAGGGAACTTCTGACGTACCACTGGCATCCCGAAGACCCGTTTCGACCGGACGGACGGAGCAAGGTGCAGTCGCCCCATCTCCATCTTTCCGACACCTTCAGGCCGATTCCGCTGGGGCGCGACTACGCGCCTTTAGCCCTGGCCGAGGCGCACGTCAGGACCGGGCAGGTGTTGCTAGAGGACGTGGTGACGTTCCTCATCGAGGACTGCGGTATCCACCCGCTCAAAGACGAGTGGCGGGAAATCGTTGAGGGGAACCGGGAGCGGGCTTCCCTCGCGAGAACGCAATAGGCCCACGGCGGCGCATACACCCAACGAGCTAGCAATAGGCGGGAGACAAAGGCCGAGGCAACCCTACCCTCCGTGGTGATCGGGGGTGCCGACGCGGCGACGCCCGTATCGCGCACCGGGGATGTCTTCATCGACGGCGAAGGGGCGCGGCGTTGGCGCGGGCATCGGCGGGTCCGGTTCGAGCAGGAGGACGGGGCCGGCGACAGCGGCGAACGGGCGGGATGCCGCGGTCGGCACTCGGGCTCAGTAGACGATCTCCATACGCAGACCGCGGGCGTCGGTCGGGGGAGCGGCGGGGAGCCGGCCAGCCAGTCCGGCGGCGACGCGGCGTGCCGTCCAGGCGGCGACGATGGCGTCGAGGACGTCGTCGGCCCCGGCGGGTCGGGCCAGCGCTCGTGCCTGCTCGCGGGGCGGGATGGGGACGCCGAGGGCGGCGGCCAGCAGGGCGCGGCGCTCAGCGTAGCCCTCGGGTTTCTTCTTCGGGTGGGCCATCGGCCGTTCGCCGGCCAGCGCCCAGAAGCTCACTTCGGGATGGACTTCGACCACCCGGCTCTGAAGCTCCGGTGTCAGCGCCCGGTTGACCTCGGCGACCTTGCCGAAGATCGCGAAGGCCTGGCGGGAGATGCCGCCACCGGTCAGCGAGCGCGACAACGCTAATGCTTCGGCGTAGGTCGGGGCATCTATCACACGCGGGTCGGGCGCGGGAAAGACGCTCGACCGCTGGGGACCGAGGACGCGCCGTGCCTCGACGTCGCAGCGGCGGGGTCGACCTTCGGCAAGTCCAATCGGGATGTCGACGCCGATGGAGGCCGCGTCCGGGTAGGCGGCGAGCAGGTCGGCGAAGGATCGATGAACGAGCGGTTCGAGCGTGCGCGCGTCTGAGTCGTAGCTGATAGCGACCCAGCCGCCTGGACATCCGTCGACGCCAATGACCCGCATAGTTAACCTCTTCAAGCCGGTCGCACCGTGGGCCGGGCGCAGCAAGCAGCGCCCCTACCTACCTTCGCGCCGGTCAACGTTGTTACGCGGCGCCGTCGAACAGCGTCGTCGAGAGCCTAAACCGTGGAGCGGCTCATCGGGGCGCGATGCCCCTGACAGCCATCTTGTCATGCTGACCGCCGGGTCCACCAGCCTATGGGTTTGGTTATGCAAGCAGACCCTGGAAGAGGATGACGCGGTCGGCATGGAACGTGAGCGGGGTTAGCGCGGCTGGACGCTAATTCTGGGTGAAGGCGCTCTGCACGACGCAGAACTCGTTGCCGTCGTGGTCGGCCATCACGATGTGGTCGTGACCCTCCTCGTACTCCCACGGCACGCGCGTCGCCCCCAACCCCTCCAGACGCGCCACCTCACCGTCCCGGTCCGAGGTGTAGAGGTCGAGGTGGACGCGGTTGCGGCCCCGCTTCGGCTCGTCCGAGCGCTGGAGGGAGACGTTCGACCACCGGCGGTCAGGGTCGGTCAGCACCGCGAAGGTCGGGTCCGAGTCGCGCACCACGTAGCTCAAGGCGGCGGTCCAGAAGGCGATCGCCCGATCGATGTCGGCGGTATTGATGACGGTCGACCCGACAAACAGTCTCATCAGCGCCTCCCAGCTATGGCGTGTCCGGTAGACAGCAATCACGAGGATGGCGAGTGTGGTCCAGGGTGTCGTGGCGTCGCCATCAGGCGGCTGTTCGCTCACGGCGCCGCCCCTCCCGGCTCTGGCTCCGACGCATCCGAGCAGGGGTAGACCATCATAGGTCCGTTTTTCACTGTGCAACGCGGGCCCTTGCAGCCTATGAACGCCGTTCCGTGCTGTCGGGGCGACGCCTACGTCCCGCGGCGCCACCACCGACGGGCGACGCATGCGTCGCCCCTACCGCGTAGGGGCACACAATAGCCGTGACGCACAACAAGCGGTCCGTGCCTATGGCCGCGCCCGGCCCAGGCGAGATTACCGGGCGCGCCGGGTGTCTCGGAATGGACGTCCTCTGTCTCGGGAGGTAGGCACCGGAGCTGTGAGAGGGAAGACGTCAGGCGGCCGGAGGCGAGGGGGTTGGGACAGGGCGCGGGAACTCCGTCGCGAGGCAGTCCATGAAGACCTCGTCGGCGGTCCGACCGGCGACCCAATGGGCGTCACGGCGGCGACCGATCTCGCGGAAGCCGGCCCGCCGGTGATGGTTCCGCGTGGGGGGCGAGGCAGGCAGGGAGAACGGCCTCCCGATTGGGAGGCGAATATCCGGCTCGGACGATCGATCACGACACCACGTCGGCAAGGGTGCCCGTAGAACGACGCCGGAGCTGGAACCACATCGCGTCCGACGCGAGAGATGAGGCACCGGCATACCGATCAGCTAGGCCCGGGCATCCCCCGAAACAGCGTGCGGGGGCCACGGGTAGCTAATGGAGCGGTGGCGGTTCGGCACCAACCACTTCGTCGCCACGGTACGTTAAATAGTCGAAATACACTGGCTTCGTATCGAGGTACTCTGCGAGTGACATTTTGTCGGGCGTGAGTAGGCGGTGGGGATGTACACGCACAAGAGTTGAGTCCGCCTTTCCTTCGATTTCTTTCATAACTCTCTCGATGGCGTCGGCCTGAGACTTGGACAATGTTCGTAGAAACGAGAGGAGGACCACGCGGACATCGAAAGGGGGTGCGGGGCGCTCGTCAATTCCGATTCGGATCTGACCGACTGCTTCCATGAACGCGAGGAAGTCATCCACTTGCTTCTTCCGGAAATACTCTAGGACAATACCGGCCGGCCGTTGAAAGCCCGCGACGACTTCGTCCGGGATTGCGGGACGGCTAAATCGATGTCCCAGCCAAGTCGAGAACCGGCGCAACCGAAAGGGTGTGTCGGGCCATGGTTCTGGAGTCAATTGCAGGAGTATCTTCTTGCTAAGTTGAGCCCGAAGAGATGCGTATGCAACCAACCCCTTCTCGTGATCGACCTCGAAGTATCGCAAGCTCTTACTAATGGTTGCTCGCCAGCCTTGGTCGGATACAACCCGGCAGAGGAGTGCCTCAATCACCGGCTCGTCGACGAGCGGAGCCAGGAGGTCACACGTGTGCGTGGCCACGACGAGATAGTCATCTGGTTGAATCTCGGAGTGACGCACGACGAAACAGGGGCTAATAGTATTGTTATCATTAATGTGCATCTGACAGACGGAGATCCCCGGTGCACGAAAGAGCGCCCCCTGCTGCCACCCTCGCTCAACGAGTACCCTGGGCAATTCCTGATCTGAGGGGGCAACGGGAGTCATTCGATCCAGTTACCTCGGAACGCGGGCGGGAGGTCGGGCTCGGACTCGGGGTACGCCTCGTCAATAGGCTCCCCCTTTTCTTGCCATCGTTGGACTGTACCCGCACCGACCCAAGCCGGGACGGGTTCAAGTTCAGGCGTAGGGCTCAGCATCGCAAGCATCCGTGCACGATCAATCTCTCCCCGCGCTAGAAGACTCGCTGGCGACTCCTTGGCTCCGCCCGGATGGCCGAGTAGCCAAGCGCAGAGTTCCCTAGGCTTCGGATGATTGCGCTGTGCCCGATGCAGGACATCCTTGACCGCAAGCAAGCGCTCAAGGTGATCGGTGGAGAGCTCACTGTTCGCCTTCCAAGCGTGGACGCTTTGCCGACGGACCCCAACCAACTCGCCGATACGCTTTTGCGACAACTTGGTGGCCTGGCGAATCCAGGTGACGGCCATAGCTTGTGGAGACTCGGCAACTGGGGGGGCGGCTGATCCCTTGGACGGCTGGTCCCACTGTTTTCCTATTGGATAGTGGCCACGTCCAGGGAAAATAAGCAACTGTCCCACATGCTCGCCGGTCTGAGTCACGCCCTGCGAAGTGAACTTCCACAAGCGATGATCAGGGTCATCGGTTTTGAACCCCATTAATTCGTTGTACGATCGTACTTGCGGCGATGAGGATTGTCTTTCATCCACTGTCGTGCCGCTCGCGGCGTCCGTGCCAGGCCGGAGTCCGTAGAGGATCGCATCTTGAATGGACGGTGTGGTTGACCCCGGCGTAAGGCTTGGCAGGAGCCTTCCGCCAACGAGGACATTACCCAATCCCATCGTTGCGCCTCCCGAGTGTGCTTGCGAAGTTCTCGGTGATCGACCAACGGAAGAGCCGAGAAATCGCATCGTGATAGGTTTCGACGCGTTGGCAGATGAGGGCGACATTGATTGGCAGTACATCGCGTCTTGAAAACTCCTGGAACACATCGAGGTCCAGGAGATAGAACGGTCCCTCCGAGATCGAATCGCCGGGACGTGGGTTGACGATCGTACCCTCCGGAAAGACCCCGTGGTTTACGTTGATGCCGGCGCCTTCGGCGTCCCGGAGTGCCAGTTGCTGGACCGATTGCACCGTGCGCGTGGAGAACTGCGGTACGGCCACGGCTCCTAGCAACTCGGGCCTAATGACCGACGGCCAGTCGTTGTGACCGGGCCGTAGCTCATTGATATACCGCAGACCGAGGCGCGTCGTGATCGCGGGGTGGACGAACTGCACCAGGACGTGCAACATCTGATCGAGCCGCCGCAGAAAGTCATCAAAGTCCTGATAGGCGCGAGTTTCGAGCGCGACGGAGTCGGTCGCCAGTGTAACAGCCCAGTTGTCCTCCAGATCTGCGAAGCGCCACGCCGCAGGACCCGTCGAGGATGCGACGGAAGATGCGCCGCTTAGCTGGATCTGGACCTGCACATTTTGTTGAATCGGCGAGCCGTTGGGGTAGTCCTCCCGAATCGCCTCTTGGAACGGAGCGACCCAGTCCTGCTTAGCAATGCTGAGCACCGGCGGAAAGCGGATCTGACATAATGCCAGCGACAACGGGGATGTCTCAAACACTACCCGAGGAGACACCGGAATATCGAGCCAGTCGAACGAGATCTGGCGTGTCATCAGTCTCCCCACTGGCTGACGCGACTTCACTTTACTTCGTACTTTACACTTTCCAGTTCACCGCGTCTAGTCATGTAGGCTTCAAGCTCCATTGATGGATGTCTCATGCTCTCTTCCCACGCGATGACGGATCGTCTCCTCGATTGGCGGCGGAATAGACGGCCAGCAGGCGTCAGGGCTGTCGGGTTGACCGGCGGAGCGGCACACCATCCGGCCCTGGTTTCTTGGGAAGTTGCGTATTCGCATCCATATATGTCTCATTGATCTGCTCCTGGGTGAGCCCCAGGGCCTCCGTGAGGTCCGTCCCTTGTAGGCGGGCACCGCTCAACTCCGCTTCCTCCAAGTTAGCCCTATAGAAGTACGTTCGCTGAAGGCGAGCCACAATGAGCTTCGTACGATTTAGGCCGGTTTCGCACAGAAATGCCTCCTCGAGATAAGCTCCGCTAAGGTCGGCGTCGTCGAGGTGAGCATCGGAGAGGTCGGCTTCCTCCAAGTGGACCGCTTCGAGATGTGCCCCTTCGAGATGGGTACCGGAGAGGTTCGCATGCGCTAGGTGGGCACCCTCGCTTAGCCGCACCCCTCGCAAGTCAACCCCGTGAAGGTCTAACCACTCGGGCTCCGATTCTCGCAACTTAGAGGGGCGTCGCGCGATGACCGTGAGAATCGCTTGAATGTCAGCGGGTGCCCGATGCGCCTCGCTGCGGGGTTCTAACCCCCCATGGGTTGTCACAGGGGCAGGAGCATTCTCCCGAATGTAGGCAGTGAGGACTTCCATCACGGTCCAATGGTCCCTAGGAGAATCGCGGGCGATTCGTTCGAGTGCGTAGATGCCCCCTAGCCGAACCTCCAGGATCTTTCGCCCCTGCTCGTCACGAGCGCCGAGTTGGTCAATGGCACGGGTGAAGCGCTCGGTGATCTGACCTTCCTGACTAACCTGCAGCTGCCGTTGGGTGAGCTGCAGTGCGCGTAATGTGTACGAGAACGTCCCGATGAGAATAGTGCCGCCGAGGATTTGCACGAGAACGGCCGAAGCCTGAAGTTGGGCTTGAATAAGGGCAGCCTTGTCTGCGGCGGACTGCGGTCCGATGTATGACTCCAGATTCCACAATGTCAGAGCCCCAGAAAAGGGCAGGATTCGGGGCAAGTAGACAACACCCAAGGCGAGGCAAAGTGCTACGCCGAGCACCGCCCAGACCCACGGAAACCATTGCCGCACGCGGATCACCCCTTCCTCCCTCGCGCCATTCTGAATGATGGTCTTGGTGCAACAACCTGACTTGGGGTGGACGGCCCGAGGACGGGGCGTGTCTACCCAGAGCCTGCTTAAGCCTATGCGTCGGAGCCCGCGGTTTGCCGAGCTTTGAGATCCCTGGGCGCGAAGTGCTATCGTACCCTTACACAACCAGTCGGCGGCTAGAGTCCGTTATGACCTTGGGATAGACAGCCGGAATGATAATCGGCAATCCCTGCCCCAGCGCTGCGACCGACCAGGGATCGGCGTTTACCGTCCCGTCCCAGTCACGGGTGCGCGCGGCTCGTACGATTATTCCCGACGGCCCCGATCCGTGCCAAGCCGGAACACTGGACGAGGCACTGGCGTGGTGCGCGGCCAAAAGGGGGCGTTGTTCATGGACCGGCGGCCACCGTTGAGCGAGGTGGGAATCGCCCCCGACGCGAACAAACCGGACCTCGTCACGAGTTGCTGGATTTGGCATCGCGCACGGGTCGCCACTGGCGACCCCAAGGCGAACTACGACCACAGGCAGGTCGACACCGACCGCCACGACTGCGAGCGAACGGTCGCCCGATCCCGGCTGGCCACATCCTCTCCCCGACCTATGAGACCGGGGAGGACTGCGTAAGTCCCTCCGATCGGGTCCCGGTGCCGAGGGTGACGGCACGGCGCGAGCCAAGGATGGGTCCACTCCAACGGCGGTAGATCGAGCGCCTGCCGAGCGATCGACCGGCCCGGATCAGCAACGGCGCTGGCGGGCGCTGGTCCTGTTCGTTGAGAGTCGATCATCGCTCGACGGCGCGGCAACGTTGGGGCTGGCAACGCAAACCACGCGCGGACGCTCGTGAGCGATATGAGCAGACGCCTGGCAGCGTCGACGGGCAGCGAGACGACCTAGCGCGTGCCGAAAGGAGACAACCGATGAGCGGGGCGCCTCGAACGACCGACGGGCGGAGGCGTAGATGGGGTCGTCGACGGTGACCCGATCACCGGGGGCGAGCCAGAAGAGCGGCGGTCATTGGGCGCCGAGGGGCTCGGTCCACATGCCCACGGTCTCGGGCCGTCAGCCCCGGAGCCGTGGCAGCGAAGACGTCATGCGGCCGCAGGCGAGGGGGTTGGGACAGGGGGCTGGAACTCCGTCGCGAGGCAATCCATGAAGACCTCGTCGGCGGTCCGACCGGCGACCCAATGGGCGTCACGGCGGCGACCGATCTCGCGGAAGCCCGCCCGCGTGTAGACCCGGATGGCGGGGTGGTTGTCGGCGTTGACGCTGAGGAAGACGTTGTGGAGGTCGAGGACGGTGAAGGCGTACTCGAGCATGAGCCGCGTCGTCTCGGTGCCGTAGCCCTTGCCCCAACAGTCTTTCTCACCGATCAGGAGGCTGTAGGTGGCGGTGCGGTGGCGGTGGTCGATCTCCTCCAGCGAGGTGTAGCCGATGGCGCGCATGCTCGCCCGCTCGTAGATGGTGAAATCGACCGTGCCCGATTCCGGTTTGGTGATGCGGTCGTACCACTCCTGGCGGGCCTCGGCGGTGATGGGACGGAGGATCGGCATGAACATGCGCATGACCTGGAAATCGTTCGCCCAGCGGAGATAGAGCGGCAGCCAGTCGCGGTCGAACGGGCCGAGGGCGATTTTCTCGCCGACGATGTTGACGATGGGCTCGGGGACGCGCTGCTGGTCTGGATTCATGGGTGCGTCTTCTCCTCGATCCCACGCAGCGGCGAGAGACTGGCGCGCCAGCGGCCGGTGCGGGCAACGACAAGGCCCGGTCGGGAGTGGTCCGATGGACGTGGTCGCGTCGCAGAGCGTGGAGTCGCGATCCGCCGCTTTGATCGATCGGTCGTAGCGGTAGCCGTTTCAGTCAGCTCCCCGGTGGTCACCTGCGCCGAGGATCTCCACCGTGAGCGACCCGCTTCCCAGGCGAACGCAATAGGCGCTCCCAAGACCACGGACGGCGATCCTGCCTCCCGAGACCTCGATCATTGTGTCCTCGTCGATGGCCCAGCCCTCTGCGACCAGCCCCGCTCGCACGGCATGGAGGAGCCGCGTCAGGGTGCCGAACTGCGAAGCGTGGACGTCCACGGCGAACGGCACAAGCCCGAGCCCCGTGCGGACGTCCAGGTACTCCTCGTCCTCGCCGACGTCCTCCGAGCAGATGGCAAGGTCGGTGGCGGCGCGGCGCAGTTTCCAGCCGCCGACGATGCTGCCGGCGGGCGCGATCATCGCTCCCGCCGAGAAGCCTGCGTAGGGGACGCCGCGGTCGAGCAGCGACGGGAGCCACGACCCCGCGGCCGGGACGATGGCATCGTGGTAGGCCGGCGTCAGTCCGCCGCCGATGAGGACACCGGCCGCGTCATCCAGGTCGGTGGCCCGGAGCGGACGGTTCCGCGAGACGAAGACCGGGTAGACGTCGACGACGCCGACGGCCGAGAGCGCAGCCGCGAACCGCGCGAAGTACGCGTCCCGCTCGGCGCCATCGAGGAGGACGCAGGCGATCCGGAGTCCACCGTTGCCGCGGACGGAGGCGGCGAAGCGGCCGTAGGTGTGCGGGAACGCCGCCTCGTTCCATCCTCCGCCGATCAGGTACACCGGTCCTCGAGCCATTGCCTGTCTCCTCCCTTGCCACCCGATCGCGACGCCCCCCTATGCCAGCGAGGTCTCGCAAGACGCTCTTCGTGAGTCAGGCGGCACTTCGCGACTGCGTCACGCCGTTGTGGACCGCGGAGTACGGACGCCGCATGCAGCGCCCCGACCGGACAGCTTCCGTGGCTACCTCAGCGGCAGATCGACCTACAGCGTCCGCCGGGGCGCCGCAGTCGCCGCATCGCCCGTGTTCGGCGTGCCAGCCGGCTCGATCAACAAGAGGTGCGTTTCTCCCTCCGCGAATGGCTGATGCTCAACGCCTCGCGGCACGACGAACAGCTCGCCTGGTTCGAGGGTTAGGTCGCGGTCGCGAAGCCGCAGGACGAGGCGACCGGCGAGGACGAGGAAGAAGTCATCGGTTTCGTCGTGGTTATGCCAGACAAACTCCCCCTGAACTTTGACAACCATCACGTCATGGCCGTTGAAACAGGCAACCGTGCGGGGTGCCCAGACATCGGAGAACTGGGCAAGCTTCTCGGCGAGGTTGATCTTGTCGCTCATGGTCTCGCCACCGCGAGCGGAGCGGACTCCGATGCTCGCGATCGGACACGAGCGAGCGTAGTGCTCATGACCGTGCTCCTTTCCGTCACCGTTGCCCGCTGCGGCGGCTCTCGGTGCGGGCCGTAGCTGGTGCCCAGCGCCGCCCCGTACTCGTTGACCAGGTGAACGCGCTGGTCGCCAGCACCGACCCCGAAGGCGGCGCCATACGTAACCCTGGGAGACCGGGCAGATGTGGCGGACATCGGGATTGCCGGCCCGGTCATTCAAGGTGGCGATCGGGAGGGTGGCGAGGCGCGCCCGCACATCCCGACGGTGCATGGGCGCGACGTTCGTCTTGAGGTGGAGGTTAGGTCAAGATCTGCTGGCATGTGCCCTGGAAGCATGTTCGGCCCGCGCAGCTGGGAGTGTTGCGCCACCGTATCGTAGCAGAGGACATGGCATCCATCTGGACGGTGGCGTGGGCGCGGCGTGAAGCTGGCGCGGCGATCGACGCATTGAGGGAGGGAGGCGGTATCGCGGACCGCGATCGACAGCGGTGGGACGATCTGCGACGCTAGGCGCTCGATGCTACGCGGTGGGGAGGAGGAGGGCGCGACGATGGCACCGACGCCGAAGTTGGGGATCATTCTGCCGGAGGGCGAAGGCGATCTGGAGGGGAGGACGCCCCGCTGGCACGACTACCTGGCGATGGCGCGACTCGCCGAGGAGGTGGGGTTCGACTCGGTTTGGTTCGTTGACCACCTGATCTACCGCAACGACGCGTCGGGGCGGGAGCCGCAGGGGGCCTGGGAGTGCTGGTCGGTGCTGGCCGCTCTCGCCGCCGTGACGAGCCGGGTCGAGCTCGGCTCCCTGGTGACGGCGACGTCGTTCCGCAACCCGGCGCTCCTGGCGAAGATGGCGGACACGATCGACGAGATCAGCGGCGGCCGCTTGATCCTCGGATTGGGCGCCGGGTGGAACGAGATCGAGTACCGGATGTTCGGGTACCCCTTCGACCACCGCGTCGCCCGCTTTGCCGAGGCGTTCACGATCATCACTGGGTTGCTGCGCGACGGGGCGATCGATTTCGAGGGGCAGCACTACACCGCCCGCGAGTGCGAGCTGCGACCGCGCGGGCCGCGTCCGCAGGGACCGCCGATCATGATCGGCTCGCGCGGGCCGCGAATGCTGCGGCTGACGCTGCCGCACGTGCCGATCTGGAACGGGTGGCTCTGCGACACCAGCAGCCAGCCGGAGGCGTACCCGCCGCTGGGCGAGCTGGTCGACGCCGCCTGTCACGAGGTGGGGCGCGACCCGGCGACGGTGGAGCGGACGATCTCGATCTCGGTCGATCCCAGCGGCCGGCGCGAGTTCCCGCTGCATTGGAGTCTGCTCGGCGATATGGACGTGGCGTTCCCGTTGACCGGCACCACGCGGGAGATTGCCGCCGGTATCCGGGCGTTCGGCGCGCAGGGAGTCTCGCACCTGCAGATCTACCCGATTCCGCCGACCCTGGCGACGATCGAGCAGCTTGGCGCGGTCGTGGAGGAGGTGAGACGGGGAACGCCCGGCGAGCAGGCGGGAAGCTGATGGTCGGCTCGATGACGTGGCGCCCGGGTTTGCGTCCGTGACGGTGATTGTTGGCGTGCGCTGACGCGCGACCACCACGCCCTCCCTGGTGCGCGGTGATCGCGTTGTGCCATCGCCGTCGCCTTCCATGCCGCGTGGGCCCGCTCAGGCGCGTCCCCGCGGTGCCGCATCTCCTCAGGTGCGGCCCGGAGTCGGTCGACGAGCTGCGCGGCGAGGTCCCGGCCGCGCTCGGCTTGGAGGCGTCCAGTCTCGTCCGCTTCCGACTGACGTCGCTACCGCCTGCTGCTCCACTGTGAACTGGTGGGGATGGGCGGCCTTCCAGGAGGTCCAGATCGCGACGATGACGGCCAGGGCGACGCCGGTGACGGGGGCGGCGAAGAGCGCCCATGATGCCGAAGAGCGTCGCGCCGGTGATCACGGCGAGGATGGAGATGATCGGGTGCAGCCCGAGTGCCTCGCCGACGACGCGCGGGCTGAGGACGTACCCTTCGAGCACGTGCATCACCACGAAGTAGGCGAGGACGGCGGCCGCGATTGGCCACCCTTGGGTGAGCGCAAGCAGGGTGCAGGCGGCGGCGGAGATGAAGGTGCCCAAGGTCGGGATAAAGGCGCAGATGAATGCCAGCAGACCGAGGAGCACGGCTTCGGGGACGTGAAAGAGGGCCATGCCGACCCCAACCAGCACGGAGATGATCGTCGACAACAGCAGCTGCCCCCGAATATAGCGGCCGACGATGTGCTCCAGCGTGTCGATCAGGAAGCCGATCGGTCCACGTAGGGAGAGGGGCGTCTCGCGGCGTAGCCAGCCGACAAGACGGGCGCCATCAATGAGCAGGTAGATGCTCAGGATGGCGATGAGGGCGAGATCCAAGAGGGAGTTAAAGGCTCCTTGCAACAACGGCACCAGACTGCTGGCGAGCCGCTCCACCTGCGTTGCGAGCTGCTGCCCGGCCTGATCGATCTGCTGCTGGGGAATCCCGAGCCGTTCCAGGGAACGGATGAGGGGGGACACCGCGTCGCTGTCAGTCGAGGTGAAGAGGGCGCGAATCGTCGGGCCGACGGCGACGATCTGGGAGACGGCGGTGTCGGCGATGAAATACAGCACGACCGCCAGGCCGGCGACCACGAGCAGATAGACCACGAGCATCGCCAGGAACCTGGGGAGAAACCGCTCGATGCGGGCAACGGCGGGGGCGAGGATGAAGGCAAGGAGGGCGGCGAAGACGAAGAGCAGGATCGTCTGGCCGAGTCGCCCGATGAGGGAGAGGATCAGCCAAGCAAGCGCGCAGACGCCGATGATGGTGAGGGTGATATCCCGCCGCGTGGCCCAGCTCGTTCGTTCATTCATCGTTGCTCTCCTGGCGCGCGATCGGCGTCGGGTACTCCGCGCGGCGGTCGCCTCACGTGTCGATCGGACCGATCCCGCGACCGCGGTGTCGTCGCGCGCCACCGTGCTGAAGGAGTGGCCACCCGGTTCGTCCCGGTTCGATTAGTGCGCCGGCGCGTGCAGGCGGTGATGCAGGTGGAGACGGGCACGATGCGATTGCTGGCCGAGGCGACCGGTAACCGATGGGTGGCGGGAGATGCCAGATGGTCCTACGGGTCGTGGAAACCGGGGGCGGATCGTCGCGCGACGAGCCGAGTGCCGGGGCTACGAACGTGTAGCGGGTCCGTAGCCATTATCCACCGTTCAAGTGATGAATCGGGGTGGCTTTCCTGGCCCCGCTCCCGGCGACGTGGTGAAGCGTCGCCGGGGGATGGCCGAAACGACGGATCGCGCGTGGTCTGCGTCGATGCCCTCTGCTCCCATCGTGGGAGGGCCTGGCTGGGCGGAAGGCGCTCTTCAGCACCATGCACGGCCGGTCGTCGAGCCACGACGAACGGAGCGTTGCGGCGCGGAGGACCAGCGCGCTTTGGCTTTCAGCCCGACCCACGGACGTGAGAGAGACGCCGCCGGGGACGGAGCATGCGTCCTCGTCCGGGCAGGGGGTACTACGGCGCGGGGGTGGCGAGGGGGGGCAAGGCACCGAGTTGCTGTAGGCGACCCAGCCCGTCGGTCTCGGTCCAGACTTCGGCGATCCGGCCGCAGGCAATGCGATAGATGTTGATGCCGGTCCAAGTCGCCTGACGCCCGGTCGGGGCGATGCCCTGGAACGGCCCCTGGTGGGTTCCCTGAGCGGTCCATTGCTCGACGACGAGATCCCCCTCGGCAACGGTCGGCCCGACGGTGAACCGCAGATCGGGGAAGCCGGTGAAGAGGGCGCCGAAGAGCTGCTTGGCGCCGGTTGAGCCGTGCGCATCTGGGAAGGTTGCGGCGTGGAGCACGAAGTCGTCGGTCAGCAGGAGATCGAGGGCATCGAGGCGGTTGGGGTTGACGGCGTCGGTGAACCAGCGCTGGGCGACGGCGGTGTTCTCGTCCTGGCCGGAGCTCGGGCAACTGGCGGCGGGGGTCGCGGCCGCGGGAGCGACGGCGGGCGAGGCGCTGGCCGCTGGCGTCGCAGGGGTGGGGAGGGCGTTGATCTGTTGGAGGATGCCGACGCCGTCGGCTTCCGACCAGCCCTGGACGATCCGGCCGCAGGCAAAGCGGAAGATGTTGATGCCGGTGAAGGTGACGGGTTGACCGGTCGGGTCGATGCCGCGAAACGGGCCATTGTGGGTGCCGCGGCCGGTCCAGCGGATGGCGACGAGGTCGTCGCCGGCGACGACGGCATCGACGGAGAACTGGATGTCGGGAAAGGCGGTCAGGAGGGCGGCGAGGGCCTGTTTGAGCGCGTCGCGATCCTCCAGACCGGGAAAGACGCCGGCGTCGTGGACGAGGTCGGGGGCAACGAACTCGTCGAGGACATCGAGGTGGCCCTGGTTGAGCGCTTCGTCGTACCAGCGGCGGGCGGTGGCCGCGTTCTCGGCCGCGGTCGTGCTCTGACACCCGGCGGCGGGGCTGGCGCTGGGCGTGGCATCTTGGGCGCGCACGGCGGGGCTCGGTCCGAGGGTAAGACCGAGCAACGCGATCAGCGCGAAGAGGCGGCGTATGGTGCTCTCCTCCGATGGACAGGTGGCTGACGCGAGTGCCGGGCCAGTGCGGCCGGGCAGGCGCCAGGGTAGCACGGGTGGCCGCGCCGTCAAGCGGGGAGTGGTCAGGTAGGCCAGCGCCCGGTCAGGTTCAGGAACGGGACGCAGTAGTGCAAGGGGGCGAACGATGACGTTCGAGAACAATGCCCATGCTTACAAATTTTGGCTCATCCGCAATAGAGGGCTAACGATAGAATCCGCCGGCAGTTATGTATCTTACAGTCGGCGCGTCGAAAGAGACTTGGCGCTCTCGCTTGATGGGTGGGTTCGCACGACGACAGGGCTCCAAACCGTTATCGAGCGCATAGAAAACGAAATCCCGAGCAAACAGAGCCAAGGGAAATTACAGACGGCGACCAGAGCATATGCCGAGTTTTTGAACCGAGGAGCCTAATCGCCCGAATCGTCAAAGGACTGAGCATGGCAGGCCGCGGCGGGCGGAGAGATCGCCCTCGGCGATGAGCGGGCGGTACGCGTCCTCAACGGCAAAGCGAGGGAGGCCGAGGTGGGCGGCGAGGGCGCAGCTGGCGGGACGGCGCGCCGGGACCGAGCCGCTTGCGAGTGGTTGGGGGCGCGGATGCCGCCGTAGAGTTGGTCGCGGAGCGGGCGACGAGAGGAGTGGGTGCGGGGGATGAGCACGTTTCCATGTAGGCTCCGGTCCCAGCGAGAGGTAGCAATTGACCTGGCACACTGGACATGCATTGGCTCTGGTAGCGGGCCAATGAGAGGATATCCAAGGAGGGCGCGAGGGACAGGCGTGGCGCCGGACGGATAGCGGGCGGCCGGGTCGTTCCGTGTCGCGAACGAGCGGGGGACGACCGGCCGGCGGCTTGGTGGCGTCCACGGTGGCGATGGGAGATCGCGCGAGGCGGTGGGGATGGAGGGGCGATGCGGTTCCGGGTAGACGACGCGTTCTGGGAGCTCTTTCCGGCGGCGAGGATTGGCGTGGTCGTGGTCCGGGGGATTGACAATACCCGGAGTGGACCGGGGGCCGGGGCGTTGCTGCAAGAGGCGGCGGGGGAGGCGGCGAGGGTAGCTGGGGAGGGGGAGCTTGGGGAGCATCCGGCGGTGAGGCCGTGGCGGGAGGCGTACCGAGCGTTCGGGGTGAAGCCGTCCAAGTACCGGTCGGGGATCGAGTCGCTGCTGCGGTCGGCACGCGGGGGGACGGTGCGAAGCGTCAATCCGCTGGTGGATCTGTACAACGCGGTCTCGCTGGGATTCTCCCTGCCGTGTGGAGGGGAGGATTTGGCGGCGGTCCGGGGGAATATCCGGCTGACGCGCGCGGCTGGAGGCGAGGCGTTCGTGCCGCTGGGGGCGGCGGAGGCGCAGCCGCCGGGGCCGGGCGAGGTAATTTACCGGGATGACGAGGGGGTGCTCTGCCGGTGCTGGAACTGGCGGGAGGCGGAGCGCACGAAACTCACGGCGGCGACCACGGACGCGTTTCTCTGTTTGGAGGCGCTGCCGCCGATCACGCGGGATCATCTGGGCGGCGCCAGCGAGCGGTTGGCGGCGTTGGTGCGGGATCACTTGGGGGGTGCGGCACGGGTGGCTCTCGTTGTCCGGGGTGGGGAGGCGGTCTCGCTGGACGGGTGACGCTGGCGAAACGGTGAGGATGGCGGGCTTGGGTTGGGAGGCGCGGTTAGCGGATCGGCCGTTAGGGAGAAAGGAGGGATGGCGGTAACGGGTTGGGTGATTCCCACTCCTTCGCGGCGGGGGGTAGCGGCGGTTGGGCCGGAACTGGCGCAACTGGTGGTGGTCGGGTTGTGGGCGTCGACGTTCGTGGTAACGAAGGCGGCGTTCGCGGAGGTGACGCCGCTGGCGTTCGCGTTCGCGCGGTTCGCGGCGATGACACCCCTGGCGTTCGGGGTGCTGCTGGTCCGGCGACGGGGGGCGGAGCGGGGGGTGCGGCGCTCTGATCTGGGGCGGTTCGCGGTGGCGGGGGTTAGTGGGTACACGCTGTATCAACTGGGGTTCGTGCTCGGGTTGAAGCGGACGTCGCCGTTTTCCAGCTCCCTGCTGATCGCGATGGTGCCGCTGTTCACGGTGTTGATCCTGGCGCTGGCGGGGGAAAAGACGCCGCGGCGCGGCTGGCTCGGGTTGGGGATCGCGGTGGTCGGGGTGGTGGTTTTTCTCGCGGACTCCTGGGGGGAGGCGGGGACGCTGACCGGCGACGCGCTGAGCCTGGGGGCGGGGGTGGCGTTCGCGACCTACGGCATCGTCAACCGGCCGCTGGTGGCGGCCTACCCGCCGGAGACGTACACGGCGTACACGGTGCTGGCGGGGAGCGTGCCGCTGCTGCTGGTGTCGGCGCCGGCGGCGCGGGTCGAGGATTGGGGCGGGGTCTCGGCGGCGGGCTGGGTGGCGATTGGCTACATGGTGGTGCTGCCGGTCTACGTGGCGTACATGTTATGGAACTGGGCGATCGCGCGGCGGGGGGTGACGGCGGCGACGAGCTTTAGCTTGCTGGTGCCGATCGTCAGCGGGACGCTCTCGGCGCTGATCTTCGGCGAGGGATTTGGGGTGGCCAAGATCGTGGGCGCGGCGTTGGTGTTGGGGGGCTTGGTCGTCGTCCGCCGGCGACCAAGGCTGGCGGAGACCGGAGACGGCAGATAAAGGAGGTCGAGGGTGGCGAGGGGGATCGAGCCAATCCGGTGTTCCTACGAGACGACGGCGGTGATGGCGTACCTGGTCGATGGGGGGAGGCTGGCGCTGATCGACTCGGGCGGGGCGAGTCACCCGGCGGGACCGATCCGGGAGGTGTTGCGAGCGCGGGGCGCCGATCTGGGAGACGTGCGAACGATCGTCCACACGCACGGGCATTGGGACCACGCGGGGGGCGACGCGGCGATCCGGGAGGTGGCGGAGGCGGAGATCGTGATCCATGAGGCGGGCGTGCCGCTGCTTCGCGACGAGGCAAGTCATCTCGATGGGTACGCGACGGTCGCGGCGCGCCTGATGGAGCGAGACGATCTCGTGGCCGAGCAGCGAGCGGCGTTCGGGACGCTGTTTGGGGGCCCGGTCGCGGTCGAGCGGCGGGTGCGGGACGGGGAGGAGATCGATCTGGGGGGAGGGGTCGTGCTGCGGGTGGTGGCGGTGCCGGGTCACTCGGACGATCACGTCGCGCTGTACTGGGAGGACGAAGGGGTCCTGGTGGCGGGGGACGCGGCGCAGGGAACGGGGTCGCGGGCGGGCGCCTGCCCGCTCTATTTCGCGGACGTCGGCGAGGCGCGGGCGAGCATCAGGCGATTGCTGGAGATTCCGTTCCGGACGCTGCACGTGTCGCATCCGTTCGGGCGGCTGGGGACGGAGGAGCGGGCGACGACGTACGGCGGTGAGGAGGGGCAGGCATTTCTGCGGGAGAGTCTGACGGCGCTCGACGCGATGGAGGAGGCGCTGCGGGAGGCGCGGAAGGATGGGCAAGACAGCACGTTCCCGGAGCTGGTGCGGGCGGCGACGGAGCGGCTGCGGCAGGCAGATCGCTGGCCGTTGCGGATTCCGCCGGCGATGGGGATAGCGGCCAATTCCGTGCCGACGTTCGCCGGGCTGTGGCGGGAGATGGAGCGAGCGTGACGCGAGCGTGACCCACCGTGCGGAATCGTCCACGCCGCATCGAGGTTGAGGGCGGGGATCGGGGGCGACGGCGTTCGGGTTGCCGGATCTGCCGGAGACGCTGTCGCCGATCCTGGCGACGGTGCAGATGCAGATGCTGGCGTATCAGATGGCGGCGCTGAAGGGGTTGAATCCAGACACGTTCCGGCGGGATGATCCGCGCAACGCGGCGGCGTTCGGGTTGGTGAAGCTGTAGGGAGGAGCGCTCGTGACCTAGCGGGTCGGGTCGCCAGGGGGTGCCGGTGGGCCATAACCGGCCGGGGAGCGGGGCGAGGACGTTTTCGGCGCCATCCGCGGCGACGGTCGCCGTGACGGGGTCGAGATGATCGAGGGTGTTGCCGTCGACGCGGCCGCTGGCGACGTGGGGAGCCGGTCCGGAGAGGTCGACGACGAGGGACGCGGCAGACGGCGACCCGCGTCTGGCCGTCGGAGTGGCGAGGCCGCATGGTGGCCGTTAAGCTAGCCATCGATGGACGGGGCATGATCCTGACCGGATCGAGCCTCGTCCGCCCGTACGTTCGGTCCGCGTGCTAGCTGCAGTCGCGGTGGGCGCCACACGTCGAGAGGGAGCCCGATGACCGTCTCCTGGCGGACCAAACTGATCCATCCCGCGGCGGGCGCGCCGGGGGGGTTCCGCTCGCTGGCGGTCCCGACCTACCGCGGCTCGACCACGTTGTTCGAGCGCGCCGCGCAGGTGCACGACGGCTGGCGGCAGGACGAGATCCCCTACAGCTATGGCCTCTACGGCACTCCGACCACGCTGGAGCTGGCGGCACGGATCGCCGAGCTGGAGGGCGCCACCCGGACCCTGCTGGTCCCCGGCGGGCAGGCGGCGATCGCGCTCGTCTACCTCGCCTTCGCCGCGAGCGGCGACCACGTGCTGGTGCCGGAGAGCATCTACGGTCCGAACCGCGAGCTGGCGGACGGGCTGCTCCGCCGGCTCGGCATCGACGTCGAGTACTACGATCCATTGCTCGGGTCCGGGATCGGAGACCTCGTCCGTGACACTACCTGCCTCGTCTGGTGCGAAAGCCCGGGGTCGGTGACGTTGGAGGTCCAGGATGTCCCGGCGATCGCCGCCGTGGCCCACGACCGGGGGGCCATTGTCGCGATCGACAATACCTACGCCGCCGGGATCCTCTTCGACGCGTTCGGCCACGGCGCCGACGTCGCCATCCAGGCGCTGACGAAGTACGTCGGCGGCCACAGCGACCTCCTCCTGGGGTCGGTCAGCGTCCGCGCGGAGCCCCACTACGACGCAGTCGGGCAGGCCCACGACCTGCTCGGGATGGCCGTCTCGCCCGACGACTGCAGTCTTGCCCTGCGCGGCCTGCAGACGCTCGGGGTGAGGTTGGACCGCCTCGAAACCTCGACGCTGGCGGTTGCTCGATGGCTAGAGGGACGACCCGAGATCGAGACCGTCCTCCACCCGGCGCTGCCGTCGTGTCCGGGGCATGAGGTCTGGGAGCGCGATTTCACCGGCTCCTCCAGCGTCTTCTCGGTGGTCTTCGCGGCCGCGATCCCGCCGGAGCGGATCCTCGCGTTCGTCGACCACCTGCGGCTGTTCAAGATTGGGTACAGCTGGGGCGGCGTCACCAGCCTGGTCATGCCGCAGTTCGACGTCGAACGACAAGTCCGTCGCTATGGCCCGCGCCTCGTCCGGTTGAACGTCGGACTCGAGGAGCCGGAAGACCTCATCGCTGACCTGGACAGCGGGCTGGCGCTGCTCTCGCGTCCTGCTTGACCAGGGAGTGCTCGGAGACGAGCGTCAATGCTCTCCCCGCTGGAGTACGGCACGAAAGCCCGCCTCCCGCGCGACGGCCAGTCCCCGAAAGACGCGCCCGAGGACGGGTTCGGTATCGAGCCCGGTGATCGCCGCCATCAAGGGGTCGGCCCGATCGGGGGGGCGCTGTTATCGAGAGGGATGCTGAGCTCGTCGAAGGGGGGGAATGCGGGAGGGCGCACCCCCGCCGCATTGCCGCGTCTCCGGCCAGACCGCGCTACAGTATCGCGGCCAAACGCTGGCGGCGGGGCCGGGCGCGTCATCCCGACGGGCGGGCTGTATGCTGGGAGACGACATGAGCGGGGCGCCCGGCGAGGCGGCGCCACGAATGGGCGGGGCGCCGCAGCCTGATGGCGCTTCTCGCGTTGTCCGCAAGGAGAGAAAGGAGCGCCCTGTTGCCACCGCGCGATCTGTCCAGGACTCGATCGGACCTGTCCCTCGCGGCGTCACCCGCGTCGCGGCGGCTGACGCGGCGGCGGATGCTCGGTGGCGCAGTCGGGACCGCCGGGCTGGCGGCTCTGAGCCAGGGGTCCAGGGGAGCCTGGTCCGCTGCCCCGCCACCGGCAACGCCGATCCTGACCCCGGCTGGGGCGGACTTCGTGGACCCGCCGGTCCTCCGAAGCAAGGACGGGCGACTGGATGTGGCGCTGGAGGCGCGGTTCGGTCCAGCGACGATGGGTGGGCGAGCGGTCACCACCTACAACTTCAATGGCGGGGTTCCGGGTCCGACCCTCCGCCTGAAGTCCGGTGAGACACTGGGAGTTACGCTCACGAACCAGTTGGACCAGCCGACCAACCTGCACACCCACGGTTTGCATGTCTCGCCCGCGGGCCACAGCGATAACATTTTTCTTCACCTCATGCCGGGCGAGACCGTCGCCTACGAATACGCGATTCCTCAGGACCGGACATCGGGTCTCTACACGCCGGGTTTCTACTGGTACCACCCTCACATCCACGGCATCAGCGCCGAGCAGGTTGAAGGTGGTTTGGCGGGCGCGCTGATTATCGAGGGAGAGCTGGACTATCTGCCGGGGATCCGAGATCTGCCGGAGCGGCTGCTGGTGCTGCAGGCGACCCAGTTTGACGCCGACGGCGTGGTGAAGTCCTTTCCCGAGATGGAGGAGATTGGCATCTTCGTGAACGGTCAATCTCAGCCGACGCTTTCCATTGCTCCGGGAGAAACCCAGCGCTGGCGCATCCTCAACGCCAGCTCCTTCCTGTTTGTCAGCCTGGCCCTCGACGGCCATCAGTTGCACCAGATCGCCTCGGACGCCAATCCCCTGCGCGAGGTCAGGAGTCGCGACCAGATCCTGCTGTCAGCGGGTGAGCGGGTCGAGGTCCTGATCCAGGGCGGGCCGGAGGGCGTCTACAGGCTCCACTCTCTCCCCTGGGGAGCCGACCTCAAGTTTCAGGCGCAGCCGGACCTGCCGATCGCCACGCTCGTGAGCGCTGGTCCGCCGGCAATACCCGATCCGCTGCCGACGACGCTGCTCCACGTCGAGGATTTGCGTAGGGCGACGATTGACCGGGTCCGCGAGCTCACCTTCTCGGAGGAGCTGTCCCCGTTCCGGCCGCTGATCAACAATCAGGCATTTGACGAGCACCGGGTCGATCAGACGGTCAGCCTTGGCGCGACGGAGGAGTGGAGGCTGCGCAACACGAGTGAGGACTGGCACCCATTCCATATCCATGTCAACGACTTCCAAGTGGTGGAGATCAATGGGGAGCCCGTCGACGCCTACTCGTGGGAAGACACGACGCCGATTCCGGCCTACGGGGAGATCGTCATCCGGACGCGCTTTTTGGACTTTCCGGGGAAATTTGTCTACCACTGTCACATCCTCGACCATGAGGATCTGGGGATGATGGGGGTCGTCGAGGTCGTCGAGGGGGCCTCGCCCTCAGCCACGCCGGGTGGTGGTTGACGGGTGGCCTGGTCCGCGCCTGAACCGGTCGGTGCCGGCCGCTGACTGGCGCTAGCCCCGCGTCGAGGACCGTCTCGCCGGCCGCCACGCCGGTGAAGGCGCACTGGCAAATCCGGGTATCGCCCGTCGCGACAGCCATGGGCGGCCCCCGGTAACGACGGAGCGACCGACGCCCCCGTTGAGCGATCTGAGGCGTCTGGGTGGTGAAATCGGTATCGGCAAGCGTGGGGGCGCACCGCTCGCTTACAGCGGTTTGCAGACTAGTTGCATCTGTGCGAGGGTTGCGCATGAAGCAGTAATCGGCGGACCTCCGTGAACGGTTGCTGGGAGCTCTGGACGCCGGACTCCCGCTGGCTGAGGCCGCCCGCCTCTTCGGCGTCTGTCCGAGCACGATCGGGCGCTGGCGGCGACGGCGGCGGACAACGGGATCCGTCGGTGCCGGCCATCGGCATGGGCGCCCCCCACGCATCGGACCGGCGCACGCGGTGCCACTGGCGGCGCAGGTGGCCACCCATCCGGACGCGACGCTGGCCCAGCACTGCGCCGTGTGGGACCAGGCGCACGGCGTCCGCGTCAGCGTGGCCACCATGTCGCGCGTCATCCGCCGCCTGGGGATCACGGTCAAAAAAAGTCCTGCACGCCAGTGAGCGGGACGAGGCCGCGCGCGCCGCCTGGTGGGGCGAGACCCAGCAGCTGGCGTCAGACCGCCTGGTCTTCGTCGATGAGAGTGGAACGAACCTGAGCATGACACCACGCTATGGCCGGGCGCCACGGGGGCACCGCGTCGTCGGCGTCGTGCCACGCAACCATGGACCCAACGTCACGCTCGTGGCCGCGATGAGTCCGCAGGGGATCACGGCGGCGCTGACGATGCCGGGGGCGGCCGATGGTGAGGTCTTTGCCCTGTTCGTGCGGGACATCCTGGCCCCCACCCTACGCCCTGGGCAAATCGTCATCTGGGACAACCTCAGCGTGCACAAGAGCCTCGTGGCGCGCCACCTCATCGAAGCCCGGGGCTGCCAGGTGCGGTTCCTGCCGGCCTATTCACCCGACTTCTCCCCCATTGAACACGCCTTCAGCAAACTCAAGATCTCCCTCCGGCAGGCCAATGCCCGGTCCCACGCCGCGCTCGACCAGGCCCTCACCGCGGCGTTGGCCACCATCACCCCCCACGACGCTCGGGCCTGGTTTCGCCACTGCGGCTATGCCCTCTCCGAGCAACTCTTATGAGAACCGCTGTAGGCGCACCCCGGTGTGGAGAAACGCCTGCAAGGTTGGGTCCGATAACCAAGGATCACCCCCCTTATATGGAACCGGTATTGTGGGCTGTCAAGCGTCAAATGGGGCAAGGTGGTTCCGGTGAGGGGTGAGCCTGTTGCAAAACCAGTTGGACGCTGAGCGGCCGGCGATCATCGGGGGTGAAACGCCGCGCCGCAGATGGCCATCAACTGCGTGGCCACTACAAGCGCCGGGGAGGCGCGTCGGTGTTGCCGGATCCGATGCGGGCGATTCCGTAGCCATCCGCGGCAGCGCGCGGCGCCCGATGAAGGACCTGAATCGGTCAACGCCGTCAGTCTTCGTCCGCCCCTAGATCAGGACTGCTCACGGTCAACGGAGACCCGCCCTCGGCCGTCGCCTCCTCGGCGAGGGCCGCCTGCAGCAGCGCGGCGGCCGCCCAGCGTTTGACCGCCTCGGCGGCCGGGGGGGTCAGGCCGCAGATGTCCGTCATCACCATGATGCTCTCCATCCCGACGCACATCGCCAGGGCCATCACCAAACGCTGCAGCTGCTCGGCGCCGAGCTGGTCGTCAAGCGGCGCGACGGCGTCGGCGAGGTAGCGCAGGCGATGGCCGGGCCGCCGCGGGACCGCGGACGGGTTGTCGGCACGAGGCGCCAGCATGGCCCGCACGAACGTGCGGAAGGCCGCCTCGTGCTTGGTGACCAGGGCGTGGTCGGCCCGCACGACCGCGTCCAGCCGCGCCGCGGCGGAGTCGGGCGTCCGCGCCGCGGCGTACACGGCCTCCAAGTCTGGCCGGTTGACCGCTTCCAGCAGAGCCTCGGCCAGGAGCGCGTCCTGGCTGGGGAAGTAGCGGTAGGCGGTGCTCTTGGAAATGAGCGCCGCCTCGGCGACCTGGGCGACGGTGGGCGTCTCGCCGCGGCGCACGAATTCGGCGGCGGCGGTCATCAGCGCCGCGCGCGTCCGGCGCTTCTGGTTCATCCGACCGAACGAGTCGTACGACGACATGGGGACACTCCTTGACAGACGTGACAACCGCGCTTATGATACTCGAAACCTTTATGGGAATATGTCCCATGATCGACACCCTAGAAAAGCATGACCGATGATGGCACAGTCGCTCGCGGATCTGGCCGCGTCGCCGCACGCCGGCACCAGCGACCGCCGTGCATTCGTGGTCCGGGCGGCGGCCGGACTGTCGCTGGGGCTGCTCGGCCCCGCGATGCGCGCGACCGGGGCCTCGGCCCAGGACGCCACGCCGGCAGGAGGACACACTATGGCATCCGCATCCGAGCACTATGCGCTCGCCGACGTCGACGCCGAGGCGATCTGGTTTATCGGCACGCTGGCACTGATCAAGGGCGTGGGCAGCCAGACGGGAGGCGCCCTGGCGACCGTGGAGTTCCTGCACCCGCTCGGTTTCGCCACCCCGCTGCACGTCCACCACACGGCCGACGAGTCGTTCTACGTCCTCGAAGGGTCCATCCGGGGGGTCTGCGGGGATCAGCAGTGGCAGGCGACGACCGGTGGGTTCGTCTGGCTCCCACGCGGCATCCCCCACGGTTACGCCGTCGACGGCGACGCGACGCTGCGGACCCTGGCGATCACCGTGCCCGCCGGCTTCGACCGTTTCGTCGTCGAGGCGGGCGAGCCGGCCCGGGAGCGGGCCTTGCCCCCGCCCGCGCCGCCGGACATCGAGAAGTTGGAGGCCGCAGGCGCCAAGTACGGCATCGAGACCGTGGGCCCGCCCGTGCAGTTCGCAGGCACCCCAACGGCCTAGCGGCGCTCAGCACCCCTCGCCCGGAGCGAGGAACCGGAGGCAGAGCAGAGCGCAAGCCAGGTGCAGCAAGCCCTGCAGCAGGTCCGCTCGCCGCCCGTAACGAACCCCAAGGCGGCGGCAGCCGAGCAGCCAGGCGAACGTTCGCTCGACCACCCAGCGGTGCCGTCCTAGAGCCCTCGTGCCGGTCATGTCCGAACCCAGGTCGGGCCTTGCCTCTCGTAGCCGCTTCTTGGGGAGCGCCTATCCCGACAAGCGCCACGACGTCGCCGTCGGTCCGGGAGTAGCACAACCCAGCTCACACCACCAGGCCAATCATCCCCAGTAATGAGGACAGACGCTCACTACCGGTCGGCGACTCAACGTGCGGTTCCCTATTTTTGCAGCCGGTTCCGATAACGCCCCAGCCTGTTGAAAAACGGAGCTGGGAGCAGGACGATGCCCACCTTCCGTCACTAGTGGGAACGGGGGCCACCATGATGGGGACCAAGGAGCGCCTCTTCCTGGCGCTCGTCAATCTGTCGCTCGATGACCTCGTCCCGGCCGGCCACTTTTACCGCCACCTGGAGCGGTCGCTTGATCTTGCCTTCGTCCGCGACTTCGTGCGGGACCGCTACGCAACCTGCGGTCCCCCTTCCGTC